>Ga0214544_1007777_pt1 | contig 18481 bp, 3 predicted proteins | sample CNSS3metaG_FD_160074 | JGI IMG/M metagenome (GOLD analysis project Ga0214544, IMG submission 160074) | Root nodule microbial communities from cowpea collected in UCLA plant growth center, Los Angeles, California, USA - CNSS3 | ecosystem: Host-associated > Plants > Roots > Nodule | place: USA... | reverse complement strand
AATTGTCTTGCACATGTAATTGTCTTGTTTTTCAGCCACGTTTATATTGGTTTTTTTGATAGTTTCATTTTACAGTGTTTTCTTAATGCACTATGCTGTATAACTGAAAAAAAAAACTTGTTGATCTTTCTGATAAATAAGGTGGAGTAAAAGATTCATAAATATATATATAAAGAGAGTTTCAAATGAAATAGACAGCATTGACAAGACACGTTTTACTCTACTAGGTTAGAAAAAACATGTTACAGGTATTTATGAATTATTTCAAATTTTTTGTCTTGCTTTACGGGAACTATTCATATAACAGAGAATCTTCTTTTATCATTCATTATATGTGAAAATGGACTCGTGGCAAACACAGCACAATGAGTGAGTGAGTTTTAGAAAAATCTCTCAGAGAACAAAGATAAAATTTGAAATCACTGTCCAATATTCTTTTTCCTCTTATATCATACTAACTACGATTTGTGTAGTATCTTTCAACAGATTCATTTCCCGCTCAATTTTGGCCCAAGCCCAATTATGATGTTAAAAGAGTTGTCCATCTTTGGGAAGTGAAAGACTTACAACATTACTATTGACATCCCAAATTTGCTATTAAAACTCTTCGTTTTTAAGAGTTAAGTACGTTTTTAGTCTCTGAACTTTCACATGAAATTCAAATTTTGTGAATCTTTATACATTTTAGTCCTCAAACTTTCAAAATAAATTAATATATTCCTCTCAACTTAATTATATTAAATTATTTTGACGTGTCAAATGCTTTTCATGTTAGCATTTAAGTTGATACGTTTCTGTTTCAATGTCTGTCGAGAAACGCAAGTGACATGTAAAAAATTTAATATAATTGGGTTAAAATGACTATATCAATTTATTTCTAAAGTTTGAAAATCAAAATATATTAAAAAAATTTGGAGAATGATAAATTTCAATTTTGCGTCAAAGTTTAGGAACTAAAAACATAATTAATATTTAATAAATGTATTTTTTAGGTGCCCAAAATTTAATACTTATACAAAAAAAATTATATATTTTTTCTTTTATATGTCTCTAAAATTTTATCATCAAAGACACGATTTTTCTTTGTGTTTGAATTACTTTTTATTTAAATACTCAACATAATCACATTTTTAATGTAAATCTACACAATATTGTTGAAATATAATATGAAGATACGTTTCATTGTATATCTCGACAATAATTTTTTAATACAATAAATCACATTTCTTTTGTGCATTTAGCCTATGATAAAAACTAGCTTTCCTTGTGTTGTGATGAACTAAAATATTAAAGTTATTTTCATGAAAGCAAGTTTATATTAGAGAAGATGGCTATAGTTTATCAGTTTCGGGAGTGCCATTGGTAATAACCAAAACCTATTCAAGAATTAGGAGATAGTGATTGGGCTTGGGAAAATAAAACCGAGGGTGTCTATTAATGTTGAGAAATTTCTTCCTGTACTTTTATAATTTCAACCTGCACCCGTATAAATTTCTGTAATATGAATTACATTCCAAACAATTCAGAATATAAATTTTATATTTCAAAATGTATTATCCAAAATACAATTTTTTTCATTTCATATTTCGAAATATAGAATTTGAAATATAAAAATCTAAAATATATTTATAATTTGGATTGTAAATGAATTTCAGTTTTACAAAATATACAATTTTAAAAAATAATTATATTTCAAATTAAACATGACATTGACTTTAACTCGTTTGTTCACGACAACTTAATAAATACTAAATTGAATCAATTTTAAAAAAAATCAGAATTAAATTGAATCATATTAAAATAAGTCTGGAAATTGAGACAAAAATTAAAAACAAAAAGACCAACTTACCACTCTTTGACAAAAACATAAATTAATAAAATAATTAAACAAAATAATTAAGCCTTCTTAAAATCACCATTTTACCTTAAAATGTTTCATACTCAAAGCACACACGAACAAAATAAACAACATATATTGAACAAAACGAAGCAAATAAGTTTATTTGGAAACTCAATGTAAAAAATGAAAAATAACCACCGAACCTTTACTTTTTTTGAATTCATCTTACTCTACTTTAAAATTCAAATTTGTTTTTCCAGTGTATTTTTTGGGTCTTAATTTGACCCTTCTTGAAAATTTTGCTGTGATAATATTCTAAATTAACAGAGTGATTTGAGGGTTGAAAAAGAAAAAGGAGAGTGAGAATGTTATCTTGTATTTATATTCAGAGGCTACTTCTATATAACAATATTTGTATGTAATGAAAGAATAAAAAAATAAAATATTATACACAGTGAATAAATCCGTCAAGTTATTTTCACAACATGATGTTTTTAAGTTTAATTTTGTTATATTTTCATGATAAATTATATGATACCCTAAAATATATCTTAGATTTAACACTTAAGTAACTTACCTGATTTAGTCAGTATATATTTATTTTAGAACTGTCAAAACGGGTAACTCGACTCGACCTGACTCGACCCACCACGGGTTGATGATTTAGTGAACCAACCCAACTCGACTCACTTTTTAACGAGCCAAAAAGATTTGAATCTAGCCCGACTCACCACGGGTTGGTGGGTTAAACGGGCTGACTCACGAGTTCACTTAATTAAAAAAAATATTATTTTTTTTCAATCAAAACTAAATTGTAATTCTAATAAAATATAAATAAACTTTAATAAAATTCAAATACAAACCAAAATAATAAAAAAATACAAATTATTTATGTGTTGGATAAAAAAACAACCTAACATGACCTAAATATAAAGCTCAACTTAATAAAAAACACTTGTATAACCCTTTTATCTACGGACTGGTGAGCCAACCCAGCTCACCGCACGGATTCAACCCGGATGAGCCGGGTCAAAAATCGACCCGTATTGAGATTTGTAAAAATATTTCAATCCAACCCGGTCCGAACCCATGGTAAGTCAAGTTGACTCATAAATTCCAACCCATTGTGTAATTTATTTCACTCACTTTAAATTTGTATATAATTTAAATTTTGAGCCATAATATGTCCACGAGGATGCCTTTGGTCTATAAGAACCTTTTCACGGGTCTTTCATTAATTAGAGATACTTCTTAATAATTACAATTGAAAACTCTCCAATTTATTTATTATCCACTCTTCTAATAATATTGGGAAGGTGTGCATCAAAATGCGGGCATCAAAGTGTTTTCCAATATAAAATCATCATTGGTTTATGAAATTTAGAATTATGACCTTTGCAATGATTGCCATAGACTTATGAATCCTGTATATTATTAGTTATATATTCTTGAACTGTATTGTCCAAAGTCCAGGAAAATAAAACAAAATTCTTATAAAATAAAACTATATTTAATTTTAAAGGGTTAAATATGTTTTTGGTCCCTCAAGTTTCAGCGAAATTTGGAATTAGTCCCTCATCAAAACTTTTGACCAATTTAGTCATTCATCTTTCAAAATGCGTGAATTTAGTCCTTTTAACCAATTTTTGTTAAGTTTATCTGACGTTTCAAGCGCATTTCATGATAGTATTTAAGTTAACATTAAAGTAAAAATGTGTCAAACAGTATAAATAATTTAAATACTATCATGAAATGCGCTTGAAATGTCAGATAAACTTAACAAAATTTGGTTAAAAGGACTAAATTCACGCATTTTGGAAGATGAAGGACTAAATTGGTCAAAAGTTTTGATGAGGGACTAAACCCAAATTTCGCTCAAACTTGAGGGACCAAAAACATATTTAACCCAATTTTAAAGTACTATTTTACTCTAAAATTATTGGTGAAAATCCAACATAACTATAATCCAATCTTTTTTAAATGATAATATGACATTCAAAATATTCCTGCAAAAGTTTAATATACCTCGAAAGTGTGGTTACAAGTTATATATTGGCGTTGCGATTACGATCATGTAAACAAAATTGCTCGAAGTGATGAATTTGAGCAATGATTATGTACATTGACAAAACCAGAAAGATGCATTAAAGATTTTATTGATATGGAAGCATTAATTTGGGATGCCTAACTTCAACATACTTTAAATTCAAACATTTAATTCTTAGTATTCGTTTGCCATAAATTGTATTTAAGGCCTCCAATAATTTGGGTTGTGTTTGAACAAAGTTAGCTCAACATACCTCATGTTTATATCAATGAAGCAAAATACTTGTTTTCAAATTGACAAATTTTAAATTATGATTCAAACACACTTGATCAGTGGGAAAGGCAATTTAATCTATACTAAAACAGTTCTGTTAAAGAATGAAGCATTAATTAATGAATGGTTAGCAACCTAACACCATGTGGAGTTTTTTCTTTTGAAAAGTGAAGCTACTATTTCCAGCTTCGCCTGTCTCTGTAGTTCTATCCAAAATCCCTTAATACCTTGATAAAAAAAAAGGTGCCAAGATTTCATGAATCGCTTTGTTCTTTTCTCTTTCTTTATTGTTTAAATAATGTTGGACAATAATTAATTTTTGGTCCTTTTGACTTCAAAGGCTGCTTTCAATTGTTAATTATTCTACACGTAAGGCTGGTATATCACATATGAATATCATATTCAGACATTGATTTAGTTTTGCTCTGTGGGTTTTAGTTATGATGGTTCAAAGTTTATTTGTTCCTATACATTCAATAAGTTTTATATTGTTTAGGAGTTGAAATCAAACAAAATTTAAATACTTTTATCTTTATCTTTTCAAACGTCTTTTAAGGACAAAACCGTGATAAAGTTCAAACACTTTAAAACGAACAATATCTCAAAAATACGGTATGATGGTTGCCGGACAAACTTAGGTCGGAATATCGAAAGAAAATTCAAACCCAAGTAGTAGTACCCTTGAAAATGACACATGAACATGGGTCTTCAAGAAAACCATGAAACTCGCGTGGTCTGTGCATCGATTGCAGACATGATTTGCCCACAAGATTAGAAAAATGCACATTTACATAATAACTATAACATATATTGATTACATCGAAGTTTTGATTGCAAAGGTTGTTTGTATTCCAGTAGTATTTAACAATTTATTTAGTAGCATCTAACTTGTAAAGAACTTATGGTTAACTTATACTTCATTTTTGTATTGTTATTGCACTAAACTTTTGCAGCAGCTATGATTATACTCGCACCATAGTGTCTCGTAGCCTTTTGCTTGCTGTTTTCTTACCTCTTGTTCCATTACTTTAAACTTAAAAAAATGGCACACACATGCACCTCAGAATCTCTTTCGCACTTTTCATACTTAAGGGTACGTTTGGTCTTGTTTTTTTTCAACCTTATCTAGATTAATCTATCTGTTCATTTCTGTTGTCTGTTCTCTTTTCGTTTTGCGCAAATACAATAACTTAAAGTTATAAAGTGTCTTTACATATTAATGTTTTATGTTTATGCGAAAAACTGTATGAAAATATTGATTACCCCACATGTTTTGCCGATTAAATATGCAGAGAGTGATCCCTTTATCTTCTTTATTATTACCAAGAAATTTGTATGTTTCAGTTTGAAAAATAAGGCACTAGCATTTAATTCCTACACAGTTTAGCTGGTAGGTATCTTTTTCTCCCGAAATTATTGGCCATGCTGTGTTTCTGCGAGAACTATATGCAAGGAAAACATTTTTCTTTTCTGCAGCTTTACCCATAAATGTGAGAGACTCATTCTTAAAAATTCACCAAACAAAGAAAAATTTGTGTGTTTTTCCCAATCATTTTTGTTAGGTCCACATAGGAATTTTACTATAGAGATACAAATACCAATGAAACATGAGTTCAACCATATAAGACATTAATATTATTTTCAATCCAAAACTTTAAGTCAATATATTTATGGATTTTTATTATTTTATGATTTTTATCCAATATGAGACTTAGACTCACACTTGACTTTTAACAGTTTTATGCTTAATTTTATAATTGGATATATTAACATATTTTGCCTTAGCTCGCCATAGAAAAATTACCTTATATATACTATTTCCAATTTGGAACATGTTCTTTTGAAATTGTACCTATGCGTATAAAAAGAATCATACACACGGCACATGCATAAACCCTATTTACCATTTCTTTAAAGAGGATTCAGACTATCCCTTTAAATATAATAAACTGAAAAAAAAAATAAAACTTTTAAGTAATGAAACACGTGCAATGGTGATTCATTTTGAGCATTTTTTTTTAAGAAGATAAGTAAGATAAATGTTGTCTGTTTTCACTATAATCAGTTTTAGCACTAAATTTTGAGCCCTTAGTTGTACTTATTTGACTCATCCTCATCAAGATTTGGTCTTCAACCCAAAATTTGAAAGTGGCCCACTAGGAAAGTACCCACCTCTCATTTTCTTAGTGGTTGCTGTCTTTTTAGTGTAACTAAAATGTGAAATAAACATATAATAACAAATATTATTCAATTTATTTTATATAACTTTAAATATGCGTATGTAGATACCCATTTCAATCTATAAAAAAATATAATTATAATTCATTTATTATAACTTTAAGTAATATCTCAATTTTTATTTTTACATATTCATTAAATAATTACGCTTTTGATATATTTATTATTCTATTAAAATGAAAATCAAATACAAATTTTATATTTATTAACTATTAAAGACATGAATAATTATAAATTTGTACCTTATAAAGGAATATAATTATAGTATGACCGGTACCGGTCCTTGGTTGTGATACCTATTAATTTACGACCAAACACTCTAAAGAACTGGTCGTTTAGTTTGACCCTCTCATTGTGAGTCTGGGTCTCCCATTTGAATTTGAAAGATAATAAAAACCATTGCTATTGCTTTAGAAGATTCACCTCCTTCAATTCTAATTAAATTAACTATAGATTAAAACAGGAGATTAATTAAATAATTGCGTTCAGGTATCAAATTTGAAAATCCATGAAGACCTGAATCATCCAAATTAAAACGTAGGATTTACAAATAAAATAAAAAATAAGTTACATAGGATTTAAAAATAAAATAAAATAAATCCGCAGCCTTTTCTTCCGTTTATGATTACGGTCAAACTGTGATAATTAAATCCATGTCTTTCACGCTGCTTCTTCCTATTAGAGAGAGACACGTGCACGTCATACTAATAATATTAAGATTATAAATTTATAACTTAAAAGAATATTTGTAATATTAATATAATGTAAAAAAATATTAAATTTTAAGTTATATTATATAATCTTAGATTGACCCAAACTACAAAAAAAGTATTAAAAATATGCGACATGATAATTATACTTAAAAAAAATAAAAATTGATGGTAAGGTAACACCTTGTATTTCACATAACTATCAAACTGACCACGTTGCGTTCCTTTCCTCGAAAGTCCTTTTTGGCCCTTCATTCATTGCTGGTCCCAAAGGCCATGTTTGGTTCGATTATAATCCGACAAACAATGAATTCAGTTTGGGGTCACCAACTTAATTCTTGAATTTATGGAGTACTTAGATTTAGCTTCAATGTAAAAATTCTTACCACTACATATTGTATAAATAAGATTCTAATAGCACTTGGCTATTATAATATAATTGTATGAATTAATTTTACACTAAATTTAATTTAAAACATTTTACCTTTACATTATGATACTTTAAAGATTCATTTATATATTTTGACTTAAATACTTTTTTGTCCTCATTTTCGTAGTGTTTGTTGTGGATGGTCCTCATTTTGACAGAATGTTTAAAATAGTCTTCATTTTTATCGAAGGTTTAAAATGGTTCTTATTTTCGCAATTCATGTTTTATTTGGTCCTTTTCTGTACCGCCGTTTAAATCATTAACAAAGTATTGTACAAGTGGCACGGTTTGTATTAGGGTGTGTTACGTGTACTGTACGTGATAATAATTAGATATTTGGGGATAAATAAGTAAGCTAGGGTTTTGGTAAGGAATGTTTGGGCATTTGGTGAGTTTTGACAATCTTGTTACTCCATTCTCAATTGGTGTTGCTGTAATCTTTTTCTTCCTGCAATCTCATTATATAGGTATGTTACGGTCTCAATCTTCTTCCTTTACCTCTGGTTGTAATCGTTGGAGGCAACCGTGTTGTATCACTTCGTGCAGTGTTGGTGGTTCAACGAGAAATGGATTAATTCCGATTTGTAGTTGTAGAGAGATGACAACTTTGAGGATGACAAGAACTCCAAAGAATATTGGTAGAAAATTTTGGGTACAATCTGTTTTTATTTTTGTGTTAATAATAAATTGGTTTTAATTTTTGGTTTATTGATTTACAGAGTGGTGGTTCCAATAATGTGGGCTGCAACTTTTTCAAATGGTGGTGTTGATGAAAAGGATGTCATCATCATGACACAAATGAGACAGATTAATGATTTGGAGAAGTAATTGAAGGTTGCTGAGAAGAGGTTACAATTAGTATTAGGGTTCACTTGTGTTGTTATTGTATTATTCGTATTGTTATTGTGTGTAATATTTTAAAGTCCAATCTATTTTGTACTATTGTTAAATGAAGAAATAAATTAGTTTGATTATGTTGATATTACTCCCAACATGTTCAAAATGACATCTTAATCTGAACATTGAAGTAAGTGATATTGATCTAAGTTTGAGAAAAATTAAATTGATCTAAATCTGGAAGAAGTTAAATTCATAACATTAATTCATCCTCATCAAAATGCACTACATCAATGTTTGGCAAAAGTGAAATTGAACGAAATTTAAGGAAAGTTAAAATGCAATACATCAATAATGAATTCTACATCAAAAATTCCAAAAATTAAATAATGAAATGAAATGACAAGTATTAGCTCCTCTGCAATTTCATCCTAATTTGTATTTCATCCTAAGTTGCAACTGCAATCCAATAATGAAATGACAAGTATTAGCTGCTTCCTCTGCAAATCCGAAATCAAGAAAGACGAAGATGAAAAAATTTCCCTAATTGCAAAATTTTTCCTAGATTGAAAAAATTAACGTTAATTAGCCATATGTACAGTATACGTAACACACCGTAATACAAATTGTGCCACCTGTACAATGATCCGTTAATGATTTAAACGGCGTTACAGAAAAGGACCAAATAAAACACAAATTGCGAAAATGAGGACCATTTTAAATATTCTGTCAAAATGAGGACCATCCGCAACGAATACTACAAAAATGATGACAAAAAAGTATTTAAGGCATATATTTTGCATATATAAAATTTGTAGTTATAAAAGTAGTGAAGAAAAGGATAAATAATTTTTATTAATTATAAAGCCAAACAGGACTCAAGGAGAAAAACTAAAAGAAGTAGAGAGAGAGGTTGAACACAAAGAGAAGAAATGTCTTTGCAATATTACAGAATCAAGAGTCCACAACTACTCCCTGAAAGTTCCCACCATATACCTTCTTCTTCTCCTTCTTCTTCATTCTTCTTGTAAACCAAACCAACTCTGCCAATGAAGCAGAAAAATCAACTTTTCATCATTTTCCATTCTTTTAAATGAAAACACTACCTTCCTCCTCCGTGCCTCTCTGTCTCGTCGCCGTTCTGCTTGTACTCTCTCTGCCACGCTCTTCCCATGGCCTCGGCTCCGGCGCTACCCTTGCCGTCTCTGACGCCTCCGCCACCGTGTGCGCCGTCGTGGCAGGCGAGTCCATTCGCCGCATTCAGTGTTACCGTCAGGGGCAGAATGTCTCCATCATTCCCAACGTTAATTTTTCGATGATTTCGGGTGGGAGGAACTACTTCTGTGGTCTAAGGTCAAGTAACTCAGATTTATATTGTTGGAACACAAACTCTTCCTTCGAAACGAGAAGGCTTTACAACGATAGTTCTGTTCCATTGGAGAATCTGGCAGTTGGGGATACCCACGTTTGCGCCACCGAGGTGGGTGGTGGCACGGTCAGGTGCTGGAGAACCGGTGACACGTTTCAGCTTCCTTCTGTGACTGATACATTCGGTTCAATTTCATCTGGGTCTGGCTTCTCTTGCGGAATTTTGAAGAATAGTTCTCGTGTTCGGTGCTGGGGAGACACCAGCGTTTCGGATTTATCGGAACGGATTGAGAATGCATTTGGGAACATGTCCATGTTGAGTCTTGTCGCAGGTGGTTCACATGTTTGTGGATTGAACTCAACTGGGTTTGTGGCATGTGGAGGAAACAACGATTCCGGACAACTTGATTTTCCTCAAGGTGGAGCTTTTGAGTATTCTGCGGTGGCGCTTGGAGCCGATCATGGTTGCGCTATTAGAGGATCGAATGGTTCGGTTGTGTGTTGGGGTGGCAATGGGGGATTCTCGGGGACTAATATTACTGATGGAGTTTCCTTTGAGGTAATTGTTTCTGGGTCTAATTTTGTTTGTGGATTGACAACAAACGATTTGACAGTGGTGTGTTGGGGTCCTGGTTGGTCTAATAGTTCGACGTTTGAGCTTCCTTTTCCAACTGTTCTTCCAGGGTCTTGTGTTCAATCTTCTTGTGGAGAGTGCGGTTCATATCTTGATTCCCAATCTCTATGCTCTGGCTCGGGTAACATTTGTAAACCAATGACTTGTAAGCGTCAAACAACAGCTCCACCGCCGCCATCACCGTCACCGCCTCCACCATCAATGTCACCGCCGCCACCATCACCACCACCGCCACCACCTTCGTCATCACGATCAAAGACCTTGACAAACGGGTTATTGGCATTTGCTATTATCGGTTCTGTGGGGGCTTTTGCTGGGATATGCACTATAGTTTATTGCTTGTGGAGTGGTGTTTGTTTTGGGAAGAAAAAAGTCCACAATTCTGTGCAGCCTACAATCACGAGAGGTAGCAGTGGTTCAAACGGTGGGGGTGCTTCTAATAATAGCAATTCTTCAATATCGTCTATGATTATGCGTCAGACTTCAATAATAATGAGACGGCAGAGGAGTGGAACGTCATCAACGAAGCACCCAGACAGGGCTGAGGAGTTCACCCTGGCTGAGCTTGTGGCAGCCACCGACAATTTCTCACCGGAGAACAAGATTGGAGCTGGAAGCTTCGGTGTTGTGTACAAAGGCAAACTCGCGGATGGACGCGAAGTGGCAATCAAGAGGGGTGAAACTGGTTCCAAGATGAAGAAGTTTCAAGAGAAGGAAAGTGCATTTGAGTCCGAATTGGCCTTCTTGTCTCGCCTACACCACAAGCACCTGGTTGGTCTAGTTGGGTTCTGCGAAGAGAAAGACGAGAGGCTGTTGGTGTATGAGTACATGAAGAATGGGGCGCTGTATGATCATTTGCACGACAAGAAGAATGTGGAGAAGGGTAGCAGTGTGTTGAATGATTGGAAAATGAGGATAAAAATTGCTTTGGATGCTTCCCGGGGTATAGAATATCTTCATAATTATGCAGTTCCATCAATTATTCACAGAGACATAAAGTCTTCTAACATTCTCATTGATGCTACTTGGACGGCAAGAGTATCAGATTTTGGATTGTCTATGATGAGTCCAGAACCTGACCGTGATCACCGACCAATGAAGGCAGCAGGAACCGTTGGATACATTGATCCTGAGTACTACGGTTTAAATGTATTGACGGCAAAGAGTGATGTGTATGGACTTGGAGTTGTACTGCTGGAACTTTTAACAGGAAAGAGAGCTATATTCAAGTATGGGGAAGACGGAGGCACCCCACTGAGTGTGGTGGACTTTGCAGTGCCTCGTATTTTGGCTGGAGAATTGGTGAAAATTTTGGATCCAAGGGTTGGACCACCCGACGTGAATGAGGCAGAGGCAGTGGAATTAGTGGCCTATACAGCTATCCATTGTGTGAATTTGGAAGGGAAAGATAGACCAACCATGGCTGACATTGTGATCAATTTAGAGAGGGCTTTGGCTATTTGTGAGAGTAGCCATCATAGCATTTCCAGTGGCTCTATCACTGTTGTTTCAGAATGATAAAAGTTCTGCCCCGGAAAAGGGGACAAAATATTGAAAATTTTGTGAATTCTTATTAATTTTTCTCAATTCCATATCTTCATTCATTCTTTCCATTATGGGTATTCCGTGCCTGTTAAGATTTAGAGTATATTATGCTGTGATTTGTAGATTGTAGAATCTCACAAACTTGTCTATTGCCTAGCAGAATAAGAGACCAGTTATTGCAAGAAATAAGGAATTAAGAATTAGAAGATTGTGGATTGTTATGTAAAAGTATTTATGATAGACATGGAGTGGGAGAAGGTACTTCCACAAACTGCGACTTAATGTGATTCCATTCACATTAGGAAGCTACCAAGTGTTTGTGGGAATTCGGGGAACGTTGTTGGAGAGTGAAGCAGAAAAGTATGGAGTTGCGGTCTGATTTGAGAAGTTGAGTTTGCAGGGACAGTATGAGCAATACCTTTCACCATTCTAACCATGGTCCCCAGGTTAGTAGTAGTTTCGAGGCTTTCTCTCTCTTTGAAATGTCTTTGTTGACTTCCGCGTTGACGCAGCGCAATGAAACACCAAATTAAGCAGCGGGTTGATTAATGCATATTAATTGCTTTTTGATTACACGGCAATAATTTTAGTAATATAAATGTGCCACCCACCAAAAGACCTTTGAATTCACTTCTCTGCCTCTGCTTTTTCTTATCTACCTATACATATCTTCAGGACTTGGTCTCACATTTTGATCTTCTTTATCATCAGACTACAAATTCAACTCTGATTTTGTCTCTTCCTCACTGCTGCCTAATCAGCACATGCTCAACTTAATTCCATTTTGGAAGCTACAGCATTGAACTTTCTTAAAAGAAGTAAAGTTTAAGCTACATATTTACCCATTTTAATCTTTCTCACGCTTTGCATTAAAGTTTGACATTTAAACATGTTTAACATTATATTTTATTACAACACTTATTATTCAATATATATTATTTATTATTATCTGCAATATATCCGGTTCCTGTCTAATAATGAGAATTCCAAAATTTTATTTTGTATGGATAATACTCAAACATATACGTTATTAGCAGTTCATTATGTGCATGGTACAGAATAAATATTATTTATATTATCAAAATTATAATTAATAAATAAAATTGAATATATAACTCATTATAATAAAATTCAAAATAACTAAATGAATTTGATTCTATAAGTTATATATATACACACACCTGTGTGAATATATATTAGATGATCAAGACAATGTTTTTAAATAATGAAAGTTGTGAAATGTACCTCTAAATTAAATAATAAATAAGATATTTAGAATTTTTAATTGGTAAAAGGAGAAGAACGTGACTTACATTTGTATATTGTATATTCCAATTTTAAATATAAGAATATATTTTGTTGAGAAAATATTCTTTATAAATTTATGACTATTACTTCCTGCACCATATTTCTATCTGGAATAGGATTGTCATGAGTGTCTTCCGGAAAAAACTTTCTAGAACTAATTTAATGTGTTCCGGAGAGTAAAGTCCGAAATTGATGGGGTGTAGAAGAGATTTGGTGTCCGAAATTGATGCGATGCAGAAGAAATTTGATGGGGTGTAGGAAGAAGTTGCCAACAAGAATATCCGTTGATTCCTGTCCAGGCCCATGCACGAGGCCCATAGAAACACTCAATAACTAAAAAACATAAAATTGAGTAATTTGCTTACAAATTATTTTTCTACTTTTAAAATGGAAATAATTCACGGCTTATTTTCAAAATTCAGCACTTCTAAAGTTTAATTTTTTAATATTTAGAAAAATTACTAATAATTTAGTTGTAGCGGGTCGCATAGTTAAAATTCTTAAATATCATTTTTCATCCCGATTAATATATTGGTTTTTGTTTTAAGTGACTTGGGAGGTGGTGGGGGCAATTGGCCTCAACAACCATGAACGAGAAAACTGCTGGAAGGTTACCCTGTCTTGCCTCGCATCTTCTCAACATATTCGCCCCGGCTAACTCACTGCGTGTCAGTGTTTCAGAAAATAATTATACTTTCTGAAAGAAAAAGTATGGGTAAAATAGTAAAAGAAAAAGTTTTATATTTGAAAAAAAGAGAAGAAAATAAAGGGTAGTGAAGATAATGTTAACGGAGTTAACGTTATTGGCGTTAGTTTAGGAAGAGGTTTAGTGTTAATGACCATAGTTTAGTTTAGGAAGAGGTTTAATGCTAATGGCCGTGTAGCACTTTTGAGTACTTTTGTAGGAAAAAGATATTGCTTTTCTCCCCTTACCCCTGCAATGGTAATGCTCTTTTTGTAGTCAAATCATCCACCGCCCATTTACAAAGTCGGTGATGATAAAATAGTTTTGTACATCCATCTTCGACTTTTCAGTGATTTTGTACTTCTATTGTTTCTTGTTGTAGTATTTAATCTTCTGAAACTTTGTAGCAACTGTAAATAAATATACACACGTCCAAAGCGAGGACGCAGCAGATTCACAAAGCAATATTTCACAGTTGAGATAACAAAAATATATTGCATATATGGCGAATTCAGGAGCATCCCTTGTCCACAGTTTTGCTTCGATTGTGGAAAATGCTCTTAGAAGTATTGGAGGAGATTTGGGGGCATTTCCTTTGCACGAATTTTCTATGGCAGTGGAGAATGCTTTGAGAAGTATTGGAGGAGATTTGGGAGCATTTCCTTTGCACGAATTTTCTATGACAGTGGAGAATGCTTTGAGTAGTATTGGAGGAGATTTGGGAGCATTGCCGGTGCATGGTTATGCTTCGGCCGTGGAGAATGCGATGAGAAGTATTGTAGGAGATTTTAGAGCCTTACCCGTGAATGGTTTTGCTTCGACAGTGGAGAATGCGATGAGAAGTACTGTAGGAGACTTTAGAGCATTACCCGTGCATGATTTTGCCTCGACAGAGGAGAATCCTATGCGTAGCATTGGAGGAGATTTGGGAATGTCTCATTCCCCTGTTCCTGGTTTTCAATTATACACCTTAGTGGAGCTTGCAGCAGCCACCGACAATTTCTCAGCTAACAACACGATTTGTGCTGGAAGCTCTAGTGTTGTGTACATAGGCAAACTCGTTGATGGTAGTGAGGTTGCAATAGAAAGGGTAGAAACAGGGTCGAGTAGAACGCCCGAAGAGGCCTTCTGGTGGAAGAGAATGTGTAGTTCGACCTTTGTGCCCGGTTTACGCCCCAAGAACTTGGTTGGGCTGGTTGGGTTGTGTGTAGAGAAAGATGAAAGGGTGTTGGTGTATGAGTGCATGAAGAATGGGTCGTTGAATGATCATTTACATGACAAGAGGAGCAATGTGTTGAATTCGTGGGAAATAAGGATAAAACTTGCTTTGGATGCTTCCAGAGGAATAGAATATCTTCATAAGTATGGAGTTCCATACACTGTTCATGGAGATATCAAGCCTTCCAACATTCTTATCGATGCTACATGGACCGCAAAGGTGTGTAACTTTGGGAAGAAAGCAGGAAGCATTGGATACATTGATCCTGAGTACTCAAGTGTTGGTGTATTGACAGAAAAGAGTGATGTGTATGGATTTGGAGTTGTGCTGCTTGAACTTTTAACAGGAAAGAGAGCTGCATGTGGGAAAAATGGAGGCAGCATATTACATGTACCCTTTGCAGAGGGTGCTATTTTGGGTGGAGATTTTGTGAAAATTTTGGATACAAGGATTGGAAAACCCCATCTGGGTGAAGCAGAGGCAGTGGAGTTAGTGGCTCATACTGCCATCAATTGCGTAAATGTGGTAGGGAAGGTTAGACCAACCATTGCTCAAGTTGTCGTCAATTTGGAGAGGGCTTATGCTTATTTCTTGTACAAGCCATGTTACTAAAACAAAAGACAGAAATGAAACATTTCTGTAGTTTCAGAATGTTACAGAACAATCCCAGAAAAGAGTAAGGGGAAATATTCCGAGTTCTGATTCATTCTTTCTAAATTTCATATTTGCTTCAGTCCGATAAATATATGTAAACTAGTTAATATTTTTTTTTTTTGTATTTAAGTTTCTCATTATTAATAAATATTACCGTATATTGTTAACATTTCGATTTAAATATCATAATGTCTTCTATTTGAATTTTTATATGTATTTCAAAGATCAAGAATAAAATAAAACTTTTTTTTTTACTTTTAGTTTTTATTATTATGAAATTACTATACTATGTTTTCTTAATACCATTTTATGTATTGTTTAATTATTAGTATGATTTGTTTAAAAAACTGCTAATTAATGAAAAAGTTCTTCACTACTAAGCGAAACTTCACGGAAGCACTCATAACTTGCTTTAATATTATGTCTGATATATTTTATATGCGTAAACGCATTACCATACATAATCATGGGCGTGAGATTGTAGATTTATCGAAATTTCATAAACCCAAACAAAAATCTGTAAAAATCGTTGAAAGTATATAATTATTAGAACATTCTTGTAAGTAGGGGTGGCAATACTGTCGGCCCAGCCGATTTAGGCTCAGTTCGCATTTCGCTCGCACAATATGGGCTGGCCTGCTCTGTCCCGCATTTTTAACGTGGGCTGAAATGTCTGGCCGGAGGACCAATCCGTTTTTTTTTTAATTCTTTTAATTTTTTTTAAACTTTTATGATAAAACTTTCAATGTTCAAAAAATTGGAAAACTTTAAGAAGTTCACATAATTATTAAAGCAAAGACTTTAGGAAGTTGGATGATAAATTGGTAATTCAACATTTTCATCATATTCATACTCATACTTTGACATACAAGATGTATTCTTCAAATTTTAGTATATTAAACAATACATAATACTTGTCTTTCCAGTCATATAAGAATTTAGAACGTTAATGCAAGAGTCCCAAAAAAAAAGTAACTAATACACATAAATGCAAGTTTTCCTTTTTTATGCGGGCATGCGGGCCGGCCTGCATGGGCTGCGAGCTTCGACGGGCCTGCAGGTTCACTGTCCTGGCCCGCCCCACATTATTTTTGCGTGCATGCGAGCCGGTACGATGGGCCAAACCCATATTGCCACCCCTACTTGTAAGCCTATTTTCCTACTATAATAAGGTTTGGGTCTGGCCTTATTAGAGGGTTCCCATTAGTTGTCTCCAGGACCCCCACTCAGCCACTCACTCTCATTTTGTCTCATTTTCCAGAAACAACTCCCTATCTCCCTCATAGTGCTGAAACATGAAGCTCTACTAAGGCATAAGTTTCTTCCTCCTTCGAGCTAGTTGAGCTCATTCTTCCTCCAAGTAAGTTTAGCACTAAACCTTCGTGCTTTCTTTCCCCTTTGTAGTTTGGTTGTGTTGGTTATGTCCATCTTCATAACCCTGTTTTCGTTCTGGTGTCCATGTTTTTAGCTTACTAATATGTTCTTAGGGCTGTGGTGTTCATCTGTTGAGTGCCTGTTTTTGTTTGCTAGCATGTGTTCAGGTAAAGGAAGTTAGGGTTTCATGTTTTTAAGTTACTTGGCTGGTTTTGGTTTCTTTTATGTTCTTGGTGCTTGAATGATGCTGGAGATGGAGTACAAATATATTGTGTATGTGTTTTTGGGATGGATTTCAGTTGTTGCATGTGTGAGCAGGGAAAGGAACATGTTGTTTTCGCCCAAGCGAGCAAGTCTCGCCTAGGCGAGAATAACAGAAACTCTCATAGGTTCCTGCTCGAGTTGTTTCTCAGGCAACAAGCTCTAGTTTTGAGCGAGAGAAGTCTTGCTTAGGCGATGAGGTCTCGCTTAAGTAAGAACTCGCAGAAACCTGCAGTGCTTCCTGTTTGCAATCTCACCTAAGCGAGAGCTTTTAGCTTAAGCGAAGGTCTCCTGTCGCCTAAGCGAGAGTCCTTTAGCTTGAACGAGATTGACAACAAAGTTTTTTGAATGTTTGTATGTTTCCATGATTTATTGGTTTATCCTTTTTTTTTAAAGCATGGAGTATGATGTTGCGTATGTTTAAGGCTGTGAAATGAGACTGTTACATGTTGTGCTTGGCATGAAATAAATCATGAATTGGCTAGTTGGTTGAGTATTGGCATGGAATTATGATGTTTCAAGATAACACGTGGATTTGGTGTGAGAAACATGGATGTAGTGTGAGATAAACGTAATTCCATGAAACTATTGATGAAATTTGATGATGGTGTTGTAGTGTACATAATTATATAAGGATTCAAGTAAGGTTGCATTCTCAAACTCTAAAAAATTAGTTAGTCTCACATAGAGCAGACTGATTCAAGTGGTGAGAGTAGTATGATTTCCTAGTCTTTGGCACGATAATGACCTTAGATGATCATGAGCTAATAGGGCTGTCAACGGGGCGGGGCGGGTACGAGTAGTAGTTCCCCCGTACCCTACCCGCTGGATAAATATTTGCCCCGAACCCGTACCCATATCCGTCGGGTATCCGTTATGCGGGTACCCGCCTATTTTTTTCATATCTGCGGGTATCCACGGGTACCCGCGAGTATTTACAAAATTATTTAAAAAATAAATATTTAATCATAAATTCAAATAAAATAAAATAAAATACATAATTATCATAAATTTTAAATAAAGTTCAAATAAACTCAAGTTCATACAAGTCCAATTAA
>Ga0214544_1007771_pt1 | contig 18489 bp, 12 predicted proteins | sample CNSS3metaG_FD_160074 | JGI IMG/M metagenome (GOLD analysis project Ga0214544, IMG submission 160074) | Root nodule microbial communities from cowpea collected in UCLA plant growth center, Los Angeles, California, USA - CNSS3 | ecosystem: Host-associated > Plants > Roots > Nodule | place: USA... | reverse complement strand
TATCTTCACCAAATTCTCCATTTCCGAGAGCAACCTTTCTCTAATTCTCCAAATTCCGCTGCACTTCATCTTCTCCTCAACATTCTCCATGGATTTCCTCCCTCTCCTACTCCAAGGACGTCCATCAGAAACATAGGGAGAAAACATAGGGCAGTTTGGGGAATCATCTGAAATTGCATTTTGAGCACAGAGAAGCTGCATTTTCATGAGGATTGAGGGTTGTTCCTGGAAGAGCCATTGTTGACTAAGAGGAAGCTTTAGATTCTCAAGTTTAAGTAAGGATTCCAGGTTAGGGGAGTTAGACTACTTTATTTTGACTCGTGTTGTTATTATTGCATGCTTGATTGAGTATCTAGATGCCTGAATTGTGATAAAACTATGCAATTTCACATTTTTTGAAATTTTCCTGAAACCCCTAGTGGGCCTTCAAAGCCGCTAGGCGACCCATACCCATTATGTCTGTTTCTGGGTTCCAGATGAGGAACCGCCTGGCGTTACGAGCCTGACCGCCAGGCGACACATGTATGTCAACCCAATTTCTAGGTTTTTGAATGAAGGGCCTGGTGGTGATGATCAAGCCGCTAGGTGACGCGAGCAGTATGTCTAGATTTTTATATTTTATTGGTTATGAGCGGATTTTCAATCAGGAAATGAGTAAGTCGTTCAGTTGTAGGCTATTGGAGGCTAAAATTGTTGAATTCGCTTGAGATTGGAAGTGAATAGGATAAAATTTGAGATGAACAAATTTTAGGATTGGCAGATTGGGGATTTTTATGATTCGAGTACAATTTTAGTAAATTTGTAATGGAACCATGCTAGATATAGTTAAGTTTGAAAATCGATGTCACAACGATTATGCTTGTACCGCACCGAACCATTTTAACCAAGTAATAACAATAAACGATCACCATACCTACACGTGAAATCATTCTAGTAACCGGTCTACGCTAACCTAAACCTAACTGGCCTGAACCGGCAACCTAAGATACCAAAAGGAATGAACCGCCTAGGACAGCATATGAGTGATAGCGGCACAAGCCGCCAAAGGAAGTACTCGATTTAGATCGACCACTTTAAAATACTCAGTAAAATCAAAGACCCCCTAATATCCAGTAGCTCCCCAATAGTCAAGACTAAGCCCAAGCCCACCTATCACCCCAAGCCCACCTATGACCCAAACCATGGGATGGGCAAACATAATTAATAATCTATAAATATACATGGACCCCACAAATTAAAGGTACGCATTCATTACTCCATTAATAACCTGATTTGACTTTTTGAAAGCTTTGGCTGACTTAAGCTTCGGAGTCCCTTCTCCAGGTAACCCCTCCCGGGTCCAAGCCGATATCTACTAGATGGGAAGAGGCCAATCTTGGAGATAACGGATATATAGGTAAGGTGACACTTGTGCCTAACAGATCTTATTTGTTCTCTACAGGAACAATGCTCATGTGCAAAAAAGTGAAGATAGGCAGAGGAAAGTATCAAAAAATTGTAGGAGGGTAATGCAGGTGCAAAAATTCTGGGAATTTACCAATACTGCATGCACCGCACGGAGGCACTAGGCTTGCCGCCAGGTGCCATTACACAAGCCTGGATCTTTACATGGTCGTGGGTGTTACTGATGGTTCTGGACTTTTGGTGAATCAGGTTCGTGCGACTTGTGAAGTTAGATGTAGTAATTGGATAAAAGCATTGGTGATGATATGTAGGAGTTAGAAGTGTGAATTCTGTGATTTGGATGGAAAGATAATGTCATTGTAGTGTAATAGGAGTTGCAGTTCGAGTGGAAATATGTGTTGCATAACTTGTTGTGGTATCAGTCATAATAAGAGGTTGCTAGAGTATATGTGGGATTGTAAGATCAATTGGATTTTCCGATTTGGAAGAATGAGGTAAACATGACTAGGCTATGGTTGTTATGCCATATGAAGTTGGTGGAGAATTAGTTAACAATTGGATAATTAATAGAGGGTAAGGGCATGAAGCTAACAGTGGCATATTTTGATTTAGCAATGTTGAACTTAAGACAGTTTATTAAATTGTAAACTTAGGTTGGGGAACCTAATTGGAATTAAGAACCTTGGTAACAAGTGAATTTCTTGCGAGCTAAAGTGATTAATTGAGGGAGTTTCATTGCTAGTTTTGGTGTTATGGTTAGAGTGCAAACTGTCATGTGTACCTTTAAACTAGTAAAGCATGAGTACTGGTGCAGCGCCTGGCGGTAAGAATCAGACCACCAGGCGACAACTACAAAGCAGTGGGCTATGGAATAAAGTGGCGCCTGGCGGTGAGGGAGGTTCCGCTAGCTGATGTCTACAAGTTTGTGGTTTTTTGGGTGCGTGGTGCTTGGCGGTATGCGTCCCCCGCCAGGCGGTCTAGATGCCTGTTGCGCCTTGCTTCTTGTGAGCAGTGCTAGGCAATATTGGTGAGGCAAAGGTTCTTTGCTTGCTTTGATGTGTGTGATCTATAATGTTTTAGTGATATCTTAAAGGTCGGCTTGCTGGTGTTCCTTGAGTTGAGGCTTAAAACATATCCCTTGAGTTCTGGCTCGGGATAGGGGCTAAGCACGTGGCATTCCTTGAGTTGTGGCTTAGAATGGAATCTCTTGAGTTGTGGCTCGGGATGGCGGATGAACATGAGGAACTCTTGAGTTGTGACTCGGGTTGGCGAGTGTTGCCGATGTGAGTGTGCACGTTGTGGCGTGTACGGATGCTGACGAGTATTAAGCTAACGAGTTTGGTAGTCTTGGTGCGTCACAAATGTTATTTGTATTGGGAACTCCACCATGCGTTACGGAGTGTGGTCTGTAGCATGGTTTCTCGCACGTGCTCTACCAGTTGTGGCCGGTAGGTGTGGCAGCAAGACATCTTGAGGTACTCATTAGAAGGCATGTGATTCCTTTGGTATATTTCTACTGATATATAAATGTCTTATATATATGATTGTTTGATTTAGCCCACCCTATCTCCTTGTGTTTGGCGATGATCGTGTACACGATACACGGGAGTAGATAATGTTACAGGTGGATCTGGTGAGCGTAGAGCTGAAGCGTGGGCTAGCCTGGGAGATTTTTTATATCGTTGTTTTATTATGAATTTTACAGAATTGTAATCTTTGGTTTATATGAATATGGATTTGTTTATAATTGAGTTTATAAATTATAGTTTTGAGACACTTTATACTGTAATAAAGTTTTAAATTTTCCATGTTTTCGGGAAATGATGTTATAATGAATGACGCGTAATTATTATTTTCTTTATTCTATTATTAAAATCTGTAATATTCGGACGAGATGTTACAATATATATATTCAACAACAAGCATAGAGAGTACAAGGCACCCATATTATCACAAATTTTTGACAAAATCGCTTGGCGGACATTCAATGTCGCTAGGTTGTTCTTGAAAGAAACCTAAAAATTGGGTTTAAGCAGCGTGAGTCACCTGTGGGCCTTCATTGTCGCTAATAGTTTTTGGGCAGAAACCTAGAAACTTTGAGAAATTGCGTGAAATGAAAAAGAATCATGCAATCAGGCTCTAACATACCATGAAATAGTTCCTCTTACTTGGATTTTCCGCTACCAAAAGCACTCCTAGTGCTCACACAAAACAATCCTCTATCCTCTCCTTAGATCAGACCTTGTGCTCACCCAACTCTCCCTACTCAACCACACAAATTGTTTGCTCTTTCCTCTCAATAATTCACCCCTTCCTCTACCCTTTTCAGCCCTAAAAATAATTAAAATAATAAAAAAACGGAATTAAGGATTAATGGCCATCAAATGCCATTACATGGAAGTTTCTGTCCACTTAATTACCTCTCTAGCTTCCCTAAAATCAGCTACGGTTTTTTGTAGTTCTCAACAACTTAACAAAAGTAATACCACGTGAAAAGAAGAACTATTTAGCGTTGCCAATATTTAAATTCACATCCACGCAATTTCCAAGCATATGCACAACCATCAAGCCATCACATGTTTCATGCTATTTCATGCACAAAAACCAATACAAGGGCACACCACATGTTTATGCATATTTCCAAAAATAAAATAAAATCAATAACACACTATTGGCATACGCAGTATTCAAACCCAAAACCTCTCAACACCACTCAACACGCTCAACCACTTATACTATCATTGTTGCTTTGTTATGATTGACCATTTAATTCCTTTAAATTTATCTCCAATCGCCCAATTATTGATAATTAAATATTTATTTATATTTAATTTTCTCGAGTCTTACAATGTGTTCCATCTAAAATTTAATTTGGCATTTTCTTTAAATTTGGCATTTTCTAAAATTTTCCTGAGTCTTACAATGTGTTCCTTTAAATTCCAATTTTAATGTTCCAATTTAATTTGGATTCATCAAACAAAAGTAAAGAAATTAAGAATACAAACAAAGGATAATTTGTCATTAATCATAGCACACGATACATTGCAACAAAAACAGAAATAGAGAAGAAAACATAAAAAATGATATAATCAACAAACTGAATTAAAAATCAATCGATTGAAAAACTACAGAACACATAACGAAGCAACACAACAAAATGAATGGAACACATGATCCTAAAGGCCAACACACTTAATCATCCTTGGGATTATTTTTTGTCTAGAATGAAGTCAGCAGATCATGAAGGCCACGGATTTGGCCATCCTAATCATTGAGCTTCTCATTGCAAAAGGTGTGATGTGCATCTTGAGACACATTGAGTTCATGTTGTTGGTGCAACACCATCCTCTCAAAAGGGGGTGGTGTGTTGGTTTGGCAGATTCAAATTCGAATTCCAACACAAAATTAAGAAAAGGTAATTGCGAAAATTAATTAAACAAGTCTGAAACATATTGATTCCTTGATTTCAATGAAATTCCTCCAATCATAGGTTACAAAAATAATTATTCTATCCACTTTACTCTTATGAAACTCGAAATTAACCATCTACGCAAAGATTAACACGAGTTCATTGGGCAATTATGCAGAGCACACATCATTCAACTTGTCACACACAGATTATGCAACTATGACAGAACCAAAACTCAGTAAGCATGAATAAGGGGCTATAAAAGTGCAGAAAACGTTAAACCATGATTAAGCATCACTAAATTTCGTATTCATTCAAATAAGCATGAATTGAACAAGATGAAGAGCAAACTGGAACAAAAATGCACTACAAAACAACAACCTCATGGTCTTATTTTATTTTTTCAAGGAATCAATACAAAAAACTTAGCAAGCCATAGAAATGGAGCAACACATCAATGCAAAATGAATATTATTCATGGAAAGTGAGACACTGAGTCAAAATGGAAAATAATCAAACCAAAATATGAAACCCTAGGCTAGGTAATGCTCTAATACGAACAAAAACGTGAATAATTGTTGTTTCTTCAATGGGTCTCCAATGGAGGCTCTCGAAAACGTGCCAAAACAGAATGGGGAAGAAGAAAGTTGTCCCAAAAACCCTAACCCCGCTAAAACTCGTGGTCACATCACCATCGTTGCACTTATTTACAAAAATATCATTATGAGGTGTAGGATTACAAAAATGCCATACCGGGTAAAATAACTAAGAATAACTTGACATATAATGAAAAAGCAAGGATATTAGTCCACAAAACAGCCAACAACTCATCCTCCAAGATTGAAGTAAGTGTTCAAAAGAGGAAAAATAAAGCAATTTTTTTTCAATGTTCCATAAAACACATCAATTGAAAGAAAAAAAATAAAAACTTAACACAAATTAACAAACAAGAAACAAACAACAGACTCCTTCCCACACTTAAACTACACATTGTGTCAATGTGGCTCAAACACAAGATCAGATAATCAAAACGTAGTAGATGGACCTGAACAAGTGCAATGAAAGTAAGGAAGGAGAAAGAAAACTCCCTGGATCATAGTGAAACACAAGTGGGATCAAGTAGGGAAGTCTCCTCCATAACAATATCCACCAAAGTAGGGTTGCTGACAACCAACAAACTCCTTCCTAACTATGGAGCTATCATGGAATCTCTTAGTCTTATCTTTGAAAAACATAGAGTTCTCATATGCTTCTAGACGAATATCATCGAACTCATGCAATTGCAGCTACCTTTCTTCCCCAACTTGATCGAGTGAGAAGTTACATGATTTCACAGTGTAGTAGGCTCGGTGCTCTCCACTAGTAGGTGGCATGACTTACCAAAGATAACCCAATAGGGAGACATCCCTACAGGTGCCTTATAAGCTGTCCTGTGAGCCCAAAGAGCATCCTCAAGTTTGTTGCTCCATTCTTTTTGGTTGGGCTGTACAATCTTCTCCCAGATCTGCTTAATCTCTCTGTTTGAGATCTCAACGTGTCCATTAGTTTGGGGTGATATGGTGTAGATATTTTGTGCACATTCCCACACTTCCAAAGCAAAGTCCCCATGGGTGCCCTGATCAGTGATGATAGCTTTGGGAATTCCAAACCTGCAAAATATGTGAGACATGGCAAAGTCAACAACAACCCAAGCATCATTAGTTCTTGTGGCTTTAATTTCCATCCATTTTGAAACATAATCATAATCAAGCAAGATGTAAGTGAAACCAAAAGAGACAAGGAAAGGGCCCGTGAAATCTATACCCCAAACATCAAAGACCTCATAAAACAACATGGGTTGTTAAGGCATCTATTGTCTTCAAGAAATGGCCATTCTTGCTCGTTGGTATTGCTCACATGTGCTATAAATCCTCCATGCATCCTTGAAGATGGTGGACCAGTAAAACCCACAATCTAGCACCTTATGAGTTGTCCTTTGTGTGCCAAGCTGACCACCAGGTATAGATGAATGACACAAAATGAAGGACCGAGTCAATCTCATAGTCCGGAATGCATCTCCTGTGATATGATCCCAATAAGCCTAAGCCCAAATGCATCAACAAGTCTAAGCCCACCTCGAGGCCCAATTCCTAGAAGCATGATTAAGAAGATCCATATGGTCCTCTCACAAGATGATCAAGTCAATCATGGGCTTTTCACTTTATTCATATGGGCCAAATAAATCTACAAAATATGAGTTGATGCATGGAAGGCCATAGATTATATTTAAATTGGGCCATTCTTTAGGCTTTGCTTTCAATAAAATAAGTTAGCACATTTTGAAACAATTGGACCGAGGCCAATTTGCTCTTTTGGCCGAGAATCCTTAGCTCTCTCTACACTTGGATGCAAGCAAAGCATGAACCAATCAAGGAGAATGTGATGGTAGCATGGAGCGTGTGACTTGGGCAAGGAGAGTGTGACATGCCACTTAGCATCATCAAGACTCATCTCCTACATCACATGGTCTCCAATCAAGCTTCTCCTCCAAGCTACATTTGCATTACATCTTTGTTGCATTGGCTTCTCATTTGGCCGGCCATGTGCCCATAAATAGAGCCATTCAACTATTGTAATGGTTACTCTTGAATTTGCTAATAGATGCTACTGTTGAGATCATTCCACATTTTTATTAATTTGAGAGTATACATGGCTATCCTTCTCCTTCATCTCCTCTAGCCACCTTCCATACCATAGCACGACTTCTACTCTTCATCTTCACCAAAAACCTCCATTGTCGATAGTATCCTATGGATTTATCATCAATTTTGCTGCATTTCATCTCCTTTTTGTTGTCCTCCATGGATTTCCTTCCATTTCTCCATTAAGGACGTCCATCAATTGGTATCAGAGCCATCCAAGCCTTTGGTGCATCCATCCTCTTGGTTTGGGTAAGGTTCTTGGTCCATGCTTGTGTTTTGTTGTTAATTTTTGTGTTGTTCTTCTTCTCCACTATTTTTCTTCTAGTTTTTGTTGTTTTCTTCATGATTTTGTTGCTTTACACCATTTGTCATTGAGGCTACATGAATCTCCATTGATTCATCTTGTAGTACTCCTTGCTTCATTGGTGCAAATATGTTTTTAGCTTCCATTTTCGTTTTCCAGCACTTGTTCTTTGGTTCTTTGAGTTTTATTCATTTTTATTCAGTGAATTCAATTTTTCTTTGCATTTTATCATTCCAGTTATGTTTAAGTCATGTTCTATGGTTTGTTTGTTTTTAATTCAAAATTTCCACTGTTTAAATTCCTTACTGTTTTCTTTGGTTGATTTTTCGAGCCACATCTCACAACAAAAACACTATGATCCTTCATGGTGGTGTGTGGATGTTTAAGGCCTGAATTCTCACTATTTTTCATCCATTTCACAGATTGGATTCATGTTTTTGGGTGTCTAAGAAGTTCTCTATGTTCATGCTTGATTTTAGTTCATAGTCAAGTTCTTTAACAATGCTTTCCATAGAACATCTTCTCCAATTTTAGAGAGCAACTCTGCTCCAATTTTCCTCTGTTTTCCAGTAAATCACTACACGCACGGTCTCTATTTTTGATTTATTGTGAGTAACTTAGTGCACCAAAATTCAATCTGATTTTTTCCTTATTTAGCTAACATCTAGAAGAAAAATGCAAAAAAAGAATCATTCAAAAATGTTGAGTACAAAAAAAATGAAAAATCGTGCAAGTTGAGGCTTATGTTTCCGTTTTCTGTCACTACAGTTTTCGAAATTCAGTGTTCCATTGTTGTTTTGTGCGTGTTTGTGTGTTTTTAGTGCTCGTTTTCACTTGAATTTTGGCTTGAGTATGAGCTCTATATTGCTTCATTATTGATTTGCTTTGAAGTTAATTCATTATTTCATTTGCTACCGCTTTGCAATGAGTACTTCAGCCATATGTTGAGCACTTTTGTTTGCTATTTTTTGTTATTTTTCTTTTATCTATTCTAGTGCATTTCTAGGTTCCTTTTGTGATGCTTGCTTTTATTTTCCAACCTTTAACTTCTTGCTTGTCACTTCTTGAATCTCCTTCTAATCATGTTTCATTTCAATTCTCTTTTGGTTTAGCATTTCTAATTAGCTTTTCTTGTTTTCTCCTTTGTTTGGGTTCATATACTTGACTCTTGGTTATTGGTTGTGATTGATGATGCTATGAAGTTTAGAATGGTTCCTATGATTTGGTAGCATCTTAGGTGGTGGATATTGAAGTAGAATTTTAGCTTGTGTTCTTATCCTTTTCCTCACCTATTGATAGTTTTGGACCTATTCATTTGAGAGTGTGTGTGTTAACTCCATTGCTTGGTATAGTTTTCTTGCTGTTTTGTTTTTTTGGTGCAGGTTTGGTGGCTGTTTTGGCCTTAAAACCGAGACTATAGTTGTTGTTTTATACTTCATTTTGGTAGCCTAAGGTGCTTACAAGTGCCTTACTTGGTGGTGGTCTTTGTTCAAATCAAAATGAGGCTACAAGCCAAGCTCTTGGCTCTTGATTTTGTGCAAATTGGCACCACTTTGGCAGCACATTTGGAGTGGCATTATTTCTTATTTTTGGCTTTATTTCTTTATACTTTGTACTTCTTTTTGGCACATCTTATTTGGTACCATTTTGAAGCCTCTTTTAGGCATCAAAATTTGAGATATTAAGTGGCTTGAGGTTGCTTCATTTTGAGTAACAAATTAGTGAATCAAAATTGCTTTCAAGTTCTCAATTGTATCTGTGGCCTACTTTGGTGTCTTAGGGAACCAAAGGTGTTCAATCCCATCTCCTAAGTAGAACCTTTTTCATTCTATAGTGCATCGTTTTTAGTAAGTGAGTGTGTTGAAAGTTCTAAGTGCTTTCCCACCTTGATTTTAGGCCGCATAGTTAGACACTTAGTGGTTTAAATTTGTGAGACCAAAGTTTCTAAATTTTTGCCATTTAGGGGTCCGTTTTTAGTGTTAATCTTTTCTTTTCTTTGAGTCTTGTTTGTGTTTGTTTGTGCTTAGTGTCTCAAGTGATTCTATTTACTTAGCCTTAGAAAATTGTGTGATCTTTGAAACCTTTTGCAAGTACATCTTGGCAAGGATTGGCCTTGGTACTTAAGAAGTCTTTTAGACTCACCTCGCTTAACCTAGAGGTCTACTTGTGCTTGGTTTCTTCTTTCACCATTTGTTAAGGTTTCTAAGTTCTTTTTATCACCATGAATACATATTCTACTTATAGTTCTAGGTTGCATAAGCATAGTAGTAATGCGTTGCATCATACCATTCATAGTGACATTCCATTCAATGCGTTGCATCATACCATTCATAATGGTTACTCTTGAATTTGTTACTAGATGCTAGTGTTGAGATCACTCCACACTTTTATTAATTTGAGAGCATACATGGCTATCCTTCTCCTTCATCTCCTCTAGCCACCTTCCATACCATAGCACCACTTCTACTCTTCATCTTCACCAAAAACCTCCATTGCCGAGAGGATCCTATGGATTTATCATCAATTCCGCTGCATTTCATCTCCTTCTTGCTGTCCTCCATGGATTTCCTTCCATTTCTCCATCAAGGACGTTCATCATCCTGGTAACTCGGTCACTGCACAACTTCCACAAATATGGGTCATCCCAAATATAATACTTAGCATTGCTCTTGAGTTTATCACATTGAGCTTTGGTGAGTGGAAGAAGCAAAGAGTGGCAACAAACTTTCATCGGGAAAGTCATCCCCGATCAGTGAAGCATCATCAGCAAACCTCTTTATGATGCTTAAATGGTCTACAACCAAATTCTATACTCTGCTCCTATCACAGATCTCCAAATCAAACTCTTAGAGCCAAAGCATCCATCTAATCAACTTAGGCTTCCACTACGCCTTCTTTAATAGAAACATTAGAGATGCATGATTAGTAAAAACAACGACACGAGAACCAAAAAAATATGATCTAAACTTCTCAAGGGCAGAAACAATTGGAAGAAGTTCTTTCTCTGTCGTGGTGAAGTTCCCTTAGGCAGCATCTAACGTCCTAGAGGCATAGTAGATGAATTAGGGCTTCTTATCAATCTTTTGTGCTAAGACAACTTCCAAGGCCTAATTTGATACATAGCATCCTTCATCGAAGATGAAGTTAACATCTTTCTACAACAACTTGGATAGTGGGAGGGCCCTCTTGCTAAAGTCCTGGATAAAGCGCTTGTAAAACCTTAAATGGCAAAGAAAATAACGAATCTCTCAAACAAAAGAGGGGTAAGGTAACTATGAAATAACAAAATTCTTGGTTGGGTCTACTTTTATGCCCTTACTTGAAATGATATGCGCCAAAACTATACCCTGTTCTACCATGAAATTGGAACTTCTAAAAATTTAGAACAAGGTTAGTTTGGATGCACCTATTTAGAACTCTATCTAAGCTATCTAAACATGCATCAAAAGACGATCCATACACAGTAAAATCATCCATAAACACCTCTATGTAATTTTCAAGAAAATCATTCAATATGCTAAGCATGCACCGCTGGAATGTGCCAAGGACATTGCATTGGCCAAAAGGCATCTTCCTTTAGGTAAAAGTGCCAAAGGGGCAGGTGAATGTGGTTTTTTCCTGATCCTCAGGTGCAATATGAATTTGAAAATAACAGGAAAACTATCAAGAAATTAATAATGAGATTTACTTGCTAAGCACTCAAGCATCTAGTCAATAAATGGCAAGGGGAAGTGGTCTTTCTTGGTTGCTTGATTGAGCCTCCTGTAGTCGATGCAAACTCTCCAACTGTTTTGCACCTTGGTTGGGATCAACTCATCCCTTTAATTCTTCACTATAGTAAGGCTTGTTTTTTTTGGTATAACATTGATAGGGCTGACCCACTAATTGTCTCAAATAGGGTAGATGATCCTAACTTGTAGAAGCTTGGTCACCTCCTTCTTTACAACATCAAGGATGACAGGGTTGAGTCACCTCTGTGTCTGTCTCACTAGCTTGGTTCCATCCTCCAATAATATCTTGTGCATGCACTTGGATGGGCTACTACCAGGAATGTTAGCCAATCTCCACCCAATAGCCTTCATGTGCTTCCTGAGCACTTGTAACAATCTCTACTCTTGTTCAACAGTGAGGGAGGTAGATATGATCACAAGTAGTCTCTCCTCATCCTCCAAGTATACATACTTAAGGTTGTCTAGTAGAGCTTCTAACTTTGGAGTGTTGGGTGTTGGCTGATAGTAGGAACCTATTGGAGGGGGAAAGTAGTTCCATAGCCCGTAACTCAACATGAAAATCAGATGCATATGTACTTCTTGCAACATGGTTAGTGCGTTCTGGCTGTGTAATATCTAAATCAACTGGTACAACATCATTGAGTCAAACTCAGAATCAATATCATAATCAAAATCAGAATCAGTATCAGAAGAAATGCACGAAATTCAGACAACTTAGACATAGGGTAGGTTGTAGGTTTTTGTTTGTCTGCATGCATAAGTGTGATGCCCTAGTGATCTATTTTCATAATAACTTAGGATTATGAAATGCTATGTATGAAATGCCCTGGTGATGCTTATCTATCGCCTAGTGGAGCAACAAAGATTCATGTGCAGAATTCAAATTTCTTCACCTACGAAAAATCGAAAGCACAAGAAACACGACCCACTCATCCAAATGCACGAACATTCACCCATTCATGCTTCCCACATCTATACATGCTCAATTAAATTCAACCAAATATGACATCGCAAACCTTTTCTTTGTACAAAAAGTTTGAAAGATGAAGGCTGTTAATGCTGAAGGGAAGTCCAGTTACTATTTTTATAATTTTATAGTTGGTTCATGTGCACTCAACTTAAAACAAAGTCAACCAAAAAATCCAATGACATTTTATGTTGGCAGAAAAGCATTATTGGTGTCGTAAAGAAGAATCTCACTTGTAAAGAAGAATCTCTGGATTTTATATTATACAAAAAGTCTAAAACAAAAAGGTAGTTAGTGCTAAAGGTAATTCTAGATATGTTTTTACCATTATGGGCTTGTCTAACGTGCATGAAATTTATAACATAATGAACTAAATAACCTAATGACATTGCATGGTCACAAAAAAGCATTAGTTGTATCCCAAAAAACTATGTCACACTAGAATTTATTTTGTACAAGAAGTTTGAAATAGGAAAACAATTACTACGAGAGGGAAATTCAGTTAAGGTAGTGACATTCCATGTTGGTAGAAATCCATTATTGTTTCCCTAAACAAGTATTTTACTATGGACTTTATATTTGGTCCAAAAAGTTTGAAAAATAAAGCTGATTACTGCTGAACATAAATGCAGTGATTTATTTTATCATTATTGTTTGCTAATGAGGAATTTATTAGATTCTACCAAACTAAAAATTACCATATTTCTAATACACTATTAATTTTCATTATTTGGTTGGCCAACTCAATGTTGAATTATACTACGAAACAAAATTTTAAATGTCATTTCAACACCACAATATCAATGACTACAATAAGTTCCTTTTTGTGTACAACTATGTGTCTTTTTCTTTGTAAGATTTTAAGGATGTCCTTATTCAATTGTTAGATTTTTCTTTGGTCATGAAGAAAACGGATTGAAACAGTGTGCAAAATGCTAAAAAACACTCCAAAAGTGTGGAAAATGAGAGGAAAACGAAAATTCCAATTTGGTGCTCTCTAAAAACGTAAAAATGGAGTGTGGGGGAGAAGATGGTGGCTGCCCATGAGAAAGATGACCTAAAACTCGTGGTCACATCACCATTTCTACATATTTATAAAACTGCCAGTCTGCCACTCATAATTACAAAAAATGCCACTATGGACTAAAAATGGGGGCCTAGTGACGTGGACAAGCTAAATGGCGTGGCGTAGACATGACAATGATGTGGAAACTCTCTCTTCATCTTAAGATTAGTGTCCAAGCTCCAAAATTTGCTCCACAAAATACCTAAAAATAATTATAAGTAGAGATTAGACCAATTAATTTCAAACTACTCAAACTTCGAAAAAATGGCCCAATGAAGCCCAATTGAGGAAAATGCACTAACAGAAGACAATTAAGCATTAAACAACCCTCAAGATGAGCACAAAAAGGCAGTGGAATAAGGGAAAATAATGACTCATCATCAATCTTAAGAACTAAATTTGAGAAGGTTTATTTGTTGTTGACACAGTCTGTACAAGGTAGAAAAACACTTGTCTGTTATTTATAAAGTATATAAATACCCTGGGTTAACTCCAAGAAAAATAGCAAACTTGACATCAATCGCTATATGAGAATGTTATGTTGGATAGTTTATGTTTCATTCATGTTCATACATGCATTTGTGCCATAAAAAGATTTCCTTTGGGTTTACCTTCCCTTACTTTAATATTACTCCATTTCTATGTTAGTATTTTTTTTAAAAGATACTAAACACTTATACAAAAAAAATACGGTACAAACTACCTAAAACCATAAAATTTGCATCCAAAAAACACTGAAATATCTCACACACAATCATAAAGTAATAACATAATCATAATAAATCTATTAAGAGTGACACATAGAGGCATGCTCTACATTCATCAATAGGTAAATAGGAAACTTTCGGAGAATAAAAAGAAACTTGATGTATGAAATCATTCCATCCATGTGGCCTTCTAATTGCATGCATGTGCCTGCTACGACAATGATTCTTTTTCTAGAATTTTTTTAACGATGAAGTTTATAATTAAGTCTATGTAATAAGTGTACAAAAATTAAAAATAATAACTAAAAGTAAATTTAAAGGTATTATTTTATACTATGGATAATAAAAGTATAATAAAACGAGAGTTGATGTAAATATATCATTTATTTGTTGAGCTAGTAAGATGGCTTTTAAAAAAATTACAGAGAAGGTAGAGGTGGTGAAATACGTGACACTAATCAAGTTCAAAAAACAAAGGGTTGCAATTTGGCGAAATGCTTGATTTCTTACATAAGATATAACATTATTGACCATTTAGAAACGATCAAATGATTGATTTACTATGAAGAAGATATAACAATATTGACCATCTAGAAATGACCTTATGATGCACAACTTCTATGTAACACTAGTATCAACTTAGTTATCGATTATCAAAAAGCCCCAGCCTTAAACATTGTTTTCACCATTTCTCCTTTATAATCAGGTTTACATGCAAAGTGTTTTATTCTTATCAACATTAAAAAAGTATAATAATGAGAAAAGGTAAACATAGTTATAAGGGTGGATAGTCACCTTATCAAGAGTGAGCAAGATTCTGAAGCCTTTGGTTATAAACACCCTCAGCCCGAGTCATACAAAAAGTGGGATAAATGGAAAATATTAGAAGGAAAAATGAGAATATAATATTACAAACATCATCTCATGAAAATAATGTATGCAAAAGAATGTAGACAGACAAAGAGCATACCTGAACTTCGATATCTCTCTTTTCAACTTGAAGATATATATCTGAAAAATATTTTCTTTTTTCTTCCAGATTATGCTTTAGAATTTCTTTAGGAAGTTTTGTTCGTTCAAATTGATAAATCTCACCTTCACCATAGAATATATGTTACGAAAAATTGATGCACAACAACCACAAAAATAGAAAAAAAAAGTATCAAGACAAATGAAGGCACATCCAAGGCGAGTCGCATAAGCAACAAGCCAATCTGGCAGGCCTCCAAGCAAACAACTACCTAAACCTAGTCTTCCAAGGTCATTATAGTCCTCTTTAAACACAAAATTTAATTCACAAGCTTCTAGCATCAAATAATGTCGATCAAGAATTCTATGAGAGTCCTTCAGAAGCTAAGAAGACAGAAAGCTCACTACAATCAACATAGAAAATAGTACCATAATAGAAAGTCGATTTTCATGCAAACCAACTAATAGCAAGCATGTCTTGTAATTCCACTGAACAATTAATAATATTTATGTCTTCTGGGTTTTTTTAGCACCTATAAGTGGAAACTTTTGTGTAAGTTCCAACCTTTTGGAAAGCCCTTTCACTAGTCAAATTTAGATAGCTCCCACCGAACAAAATCAATGCTCCCTCTTCCTGCATTTCCTAAAGCATTCCAAGCTCCACAAACTTTCAAACCTTACACACATTAAGTAGCTCATGTATGAGTGCTTAATGTATAAGTGCTTAATGTATAAGTATAGAGTACCTACAAGCATATAATTTGCATCCATAAACACAAAATTATTATTCATATGTAGCCAATTGTCCATTAAAAATGTTACTAGTTGTTACTCAAAACCCATTACAATCATGACACGAAATCAAACCTATAGGCAAGAGCTACAGAAGCATATTGTAGAAGTTAGATAGTACTACTTTCAAGCATATCACAAAAACCAAAAAAATGCAATAACGCATGGTTCAAATTTGCGTCATCTAGTGGTTCTTTATCGTCACTAGGCATTTCATCTCAGAACCCAGAAAATAAAGTGAAAATCAGTTGAGTCACTTGGCAGACCTTCATAGCCGCTAGGCGGTTTCTAGGCAGAAACTCAAAAACTACGAAAATTAGCATAGATGAAAAGAAAATTAGGCATCTAGACAATAACAATCCATGACATTTAATCATTCAAATATAAAATCACATAGAACAACTCTCCTTACCTAGTTTCGTCATTCCAAACGCAACCCTAGTGATTCTTCCTTGTCCCTAAGGCTTCAATCCTTGTCTCCACTCCAAACTTCCTTTCAACAATCAATTCCTCTCCCTAGATCATAGTTTCTCTATTCTCTTTGACTCTCCTTGCTGCCACACTCTATGACCCTCTTTATTCTTCAAATGTGCTCATAATCTTCATGTTCTTTAGGTTTCCTCCATCATTGAAAAATGTAAGCTTGAAGGAGACATGTTTTGATCTTTGACCTTATCATAAATTATTTGAATTGCAAACGTTCTTCCTCAAGTTCTTCTTATATATGTTCAAGAGATTGTCCTCTATCAACTCCATTCCTTTGGTCTATACATTCTCCCCAACAAAAATAAATTTTCACCCTCGAAGTTGTATGTACCAGGAAAACAAATAACAATACACCCTTTTCATCTTATCTTCCAATTCCAAGGTTACATAACCCACTTTCTCATCCCAAAATTTTTTTACCAAGCATATCTCCTAACCTCTTAATTGTTTGGTCTCCCGATCAACAACCTTAAGTGGTCTTGCTTAAATAAGAAGATCTTCTCAACTTTCATCTGCCTAACACTTCCTTAACTAGGAAACATAAAACACATTATGCAAGTTGGACAAATGAGGTGGTAAACCAATCCCATAAGCTACTGCTCCAATCTTCCTAAGGATCTTATATGGCCCAATAAACTTAGGAGAAAGGTTTTTGAATCTCAAAATTCTTCCGACCATGGTGGTAGGAACTACTATCATTAGATACTGGAAACACCATTAGAAAACTCTTGTGTTGAATACATACACACACACACACACACATATATATATATATATATATATATATATACATATATATATATATATATATATATATATATATATATATATATATATATATATATATATATATATGTATATACATATATATATATATATATATATATATGTGTATGGATAGGAAAATACAATGCAATAAAGAACATGTTCATGAAAAAGAAATGCCTAGACGAGCTCAATTGAAACAACTAGTTAGACGAGTAGAAGGTTGGATTAGATGACCAAACCATCTGATGATTCAGGTTCTACACAAGTGTCAAACGAATTGAGTTAAATTGAATACGTTAGATGACTCAATACTACATATCATAACATAAGAACCAAATGACTCAAATAGTAAAAAAAAGTAATTAGACGAGTCAAAAGCAATAGAACAAGTCAATATAATGCATTGGACAAGTCAATGCAAAAGTCACACAAAGGATACTAGAAGAATATCTATTAGACGAGTCAACATGATGTTAAATCAGTTAACACTAGCACAAAAAGGCATCCAACGAGTATCTTTGGCAGATGAGGCAAAGTCATCAAACGAGTCAAAGTCAAAAATCATGAAGCTTAACCTTGAAACATCTATTAGAAAAATACTTCTATTAGAGAACCTTAATGGAAGGATGACTACACGAGTCAAAAGTCAAAGTACTTAACATGTATCAAATTGATCAACCAAATCAAGTTCAGAATGACGTGAGATAGTTATATCTAATCATAAGGCGATGAAGATTGGTTGCGAATTGATCAAAGGAATCTAAATGTTGAAGCTGATGATCAAGATGATAAAGAGAATCACATAGCAAGTCTCAACATTATTTGAAGATATTCTGATTAAATACAAAATAAAAAAATGAAGAATAATTGAAGATATTTGCGGAGATTTATTTGAAGAATATCCAGAATGTTGAACATATATTTAATTATCCCGATAAGGAAGTATCACCAATGCAGGAAGGGCCTTTGGCAGCGGTTGTTTATCATATTCTGCACCGGTTCGGGAACCGAAGCATATTCGGGCGAGGCCAAAAGAGCACAACTTTTGGCCTCGGTTAAAAACCGAAGCCATAGAGTGCCCTTCTGCCTTGGTTCAGATGAACCCGAGGCCATAGAGCCCCCCTTTTGGCCTCGGTTTTCTGTGCCACCCGAGGCCATATGAGCTTCCTTTTTTTTTTTTTTTATTTCGATCCCCTTTTGGCCTC
>Ga0214544_1007770_pt1 | contig 18491 bp, 12 predicted proteins | sample CNSS3metaG_FD_160074 | JGI IMG/M metagenome (GOLD analysis project Ga0214544, IMG submission 160074) | Root nodule microbial communities from cowpea collected in UCLA plant growth center, Los Angeles, California, USA - CNSS3 | ecosystem: Host-associated > Plants > Roots > Nodule | place: USA... | reverse complement strand
AAGCGGGTACCAATTTGACACTCTAGTACCAAACTGGGTACCTTCCGATTAATTAAACCTAATTATAATTATGGTTTAACTTCAAACTTTAAGTTTACTTACTTACCTCTCTAGTTTTTTTTTTTTTTTTTGAAACAGGAGCTAGAGGTTGTCAATTTTGGTAATTCAAGTGGCATTGGAAAACTACAATATATGGTTTTATTTTCATATGTCCCGTGAATGAATTAGGAGAAAATGTGGTTTTTAAGTTAAGAGTTACGAAATATACTTGGAACAACTTTTTTTTTGCAGACTTTTTCAGTGTTTAATTTGGGCTTAATACTTGATAACTTGGGTCTAACCTTTTATTTTAATTTGTTTAAACATGCTATTGGGTTTAGATTTTAAAAGGAGAGTAATGAGTCTTTTTCACATTCTATTTCCTTCTTTACCTTCTCAAATTTTATATTTCATCATCCGTGGAAGGTTGAAGGTTGAAGATTAATGATTGATCTCTTTATTTCCATTTTTTTTCTCTTTTTTGTCTTTTTTTGTTTTTTGTTTTGTTTTTTGTTTTATATTTTAATACAGAAATTTTCTACTATTTCTTTTCAAGTTTTATTGCTTGATTTTTGTTTTTTTATTTTGCACAATTTATGCTTTGAGTTTTGCTCCGATTATTTATTTATTTTTTAATTATTATCCTAATAGAACATTCATTCCCCTTCATTTAATGCATTCAGTGTATGATGATCAGACTAAATTCAAGTTTCATCTGACTTGAACGTTTAATTAAAAAATTTTCTAAAGGTAATCATCACTAGATAATTTTTTTAAACATTATAGTTCATATAATTATTTTTTGTTTTGTTTTGAATACTTAGATCAATATAAATTCTCATGATCAATCAAAGATTAAGGCAATTAGTAGAAGATAAAAACGTGTTATAATTCTTTCTACTTTGTAAGCATCTAACGCTTTAGTCGTTCTATTCTCTGTATTACTTAGGTCATCTAGCACCTTATGTTACTTAGGTCATCTAATGTTTTGTGTCACTCAAAGACTGATGAATCGTCTAATGACTTGGGTTTTCTAATGCTTAAACATGGTGATTACCATTTGTGTACTCGTCCAACACCTTGACTTGTCTAATGTATTGACTCCTCTAGTGCTAGGACTTGGCCTTCACATTTGTCAAACTTCCATATTGTAGTAACATACTTAACATTTGAATATCAACCATTAATCATATAAAAACATAAGCATGAATAATAAATTTTGATCTTCAAACCATATTGATCAATTATTAAAACTCATTATATTTATTAGACGTTCTCTTCTAGTTGTCTAATGTTGTTTCACTTCTAACCAAAGACTCTAATAGAATGATTGTTTTGTTATCATCAAATTCTTACTGATTAATGGGGCTCGTCTACTTTAACTATCTCTCCCTTTTTAATGATATTAGAGTAGAATATATCAAAATATGTCAGATTATCAATAATGCACTCCATATCCAAGATATATGTATTTTGGATTGACAATCAAAATCTCAAGTATCAATCATGTTATGATATTAAAGTGAATAATCATAAGATCATCACACAACGAAATAATTATCAAAACCAATCAATCATTGTTCAAAGTAAATGTAAATGGGTAAAATAAAAAAATATTTTCCCAACAGAATTAAAAACCTTGAAATTTAAAGGACAAAATTTAAAACCAGATGAAGAAAACTTTGAAAAACTCTAGAAACAAAACTTAAAACTCTAGAAAACTTACGCCTAACATTTATTCCTCATTTTCATCTCTCTTTCACTAAACATTTTGTTGTTTAGACCACACTAACACTACAAAAAAAAAACAGCTATTATCGACGGTCAAGATCCGTCAATATCAACACAAATCCGTCGGTAATTTGATTTTTTTGACGGATTTCCAACGAACCAAAATCCGTCGGTAAAAGGGGCGTAGCTAATATTTATCGACGGATAATGCCCCTCGGTAATTACTGACGGCCTATATCCGTCTGTAATTACCGACGAATAGTGCCGTCTGTAATTACCGACGGACAGCATCTGTCGAACACTTCATGAGTTCATTTTTCGACGGATTTGGTGAAAGAATAATTCGTCAGTAATTTGATCTGCATTTTGAAGTGCATTTTGTTTTCGCACAGCACAAAAAATTTATCAGACCTGCAATTTCAGAAATACAACCAGACCTGCCAATCTTATAATTATATCCCTAGCCAATACAAACAAGTATCTTATATAGACATGACACATATTATGAGAGTCTGCATATGAAAGGGAAATAAAGGTAAACATCTATCAATCACAATCTCATAGGTTATGTTTAGCTAATGTAAAAGCATACATAAGTAACAAACTAAATATAGAAAAAAATCCTAATAATCTACATAATCATCTGAATGATTTTCTTCTGCAGGATCTTCTTGTTGCTCTGTCTGTGGCTGGACTGTGGTGGACTGGACTGGAGTGGGTTGGACTGGAGTGGACTGCACCGTAGTGGGCTGAACTGTAGTGGGTTGTTGCTGGGGCAGTGTTGGGCCGGACTGCTGTTGTTGAAGACGGTTGTGGGCATCAGTAGGTAGAAAGGCCATGACTAGATTTTGGAAGTTTTGAAACTGACTTCTTAAATTTTCATAAGCCTGGTCACGTTCTTCTAGTCATTGCGTGAGTCGGTTCATGGCCTCCTCAACATTGCTGGAAGATGGTTGTTGTTTGTGGATACCTCTTCCAGCAATGAAACCTTTGCCAAGTTCTCCTGTGCCATAAAGTCTTCCTTTATTTTTTTCGCCGACAACATCAACCCAGCACTATGTCCTAATAACGTCTTCCTTATCAGCATCATCATCATGCTCTAACGCATCAGCACAGGATCCTTGCTCTGATCTGACCTGTGAGAGTCTAGTTGAAAATTCTTGCTGTTAAAGAAAACAATGACAAATTAGTTAAATAAGGTACAACATTTAAGTTTAAAGGAAATAATAAATAGTAAAAGGATTTCCTTACATGTGTTCTTCGAGACCTTTCATCAACAAACTGGCCAGATCCCTTCCAAAGATGAGTTTGGTAAAATACCTCATCAATATATGCCTTTCGCCCCCAACTCTTTTGCCTTTAACAAAATAAAGAGTTATATATATACATTGATTTTAAAAGAAGTAAATTATATCATAATATGAAAATAAAAAGAATTACAGTTTATACCATACAAAGGGCATGCTCATGAGTGGTAATGGAACCACCTGTGTATAGGGTCCCACCCTTTTCTGAAGCTCTATTCCTCTGAGCTGTAATGCATTTATTGCGATAAGAAAGAGAATTCCAATGTTCTAGCAATCGATTCCAGATATGGTCCCCAATCCAATAAGGCCGCTCTCTTGCAATCCGGGCATCTCTAAACATCTCAGATAGCCTATGAGATGCTTTGCTGTGGAAATTTTTTTTAATTTGACCTTCATGCTCAAGTATCCACTGAACCGACCTCTATAATAATAAATCAAGTACATATGATCTTGACAACACAATATGCATGGTGTTTAAAGTCTAATAGCAGTTAACATCTATTTTCATTTGAAATACATACATAAATACGAAATGAAAATAAGTTTCATGACGTTTTATCTTAAATCGTTGCCAGAAAGGTTCTTTCTCTTCTAGAGGTATGGCTCCCCATGATGGCCAAGGCGAAAGGAATTGTTGCTTATAGATCTAGTGATGGCCTGAGAAGCAACTCTAGAAGGAACAAACCTAAATATAAATGCATAAAAGTCATCAAAAAGAAGGCAAGGAAAATAACAAGTAATGGCATACAAATTAGTATTTAAGATAATTAGATATTAACCTCGATTAAAAGGCTCAATCATCGGTCGCTCATGGAGAGGAGGGTCAGCATCATCATCAACAGCTGAATCAAGAGCATCTGCTGCATGAGCAACATCAGGAGAGGGATTAGAGGATGAGGAAGGTCTGCAAGAAGTGTGAACCATGACAGGGGATGGTCCTTGATGGGAAGGTTGTGGTGTGGATGTAGTTGGTGCGGGAACCACAATAGGGTGTGGTGTGGAGGTAGGTGGTGTTGGAATGATAGTAGGGAGTGGTGTGGGTACCATGGTAGGGTGTGGTGTAGGAACCACATAAGGGGATGGTGACGAAATGGATCGTGTGGTAACCCCAACAGGGTGTGGTGTGGGTACCGCAACAAGTGATAGTGCCTGAATGGGCGCACTCTGTGGTATTTGGCCAGGAACCCTTATGATGTACCGTGGTGGCTGTCTTTTTGGCTTTGTCTTCTTCTTCCCTTTATCAGAACCAGATGGACATCTAGGTGACATTGCAACAATCAAACTATATAAAACAACAAAATTGAACATCAAATATGAACAAGATAGTTATTTTACAATTTAAAATGACAAGTGTTATTTAAAGTGATATATACCGCCACAAAATGACAAGTGATATATAAAATGACAAGTGTTATACCACCACAAAATTATACTTTTATAAGTGATATGTTTAAAGTTTGCCAAAACATAATTAATGAATCTTTTACATAAATTTAACAATTACAACAACCACAACATCTCACAACAACTAAATAATTCAATCATCGTCGTCATCCTCCTCCTCATCATTTTTGTCATGATCATCATACTCGTCATCGTTATCATCATCATCATCATCATCATCTTCTTCTTCTTCTTCTTCTTCTTGATCGTCTTTATCTTCTTCGTCTTTTTCTTCTTCTTCTCCATCTTCTTCTTGTATTTCTCCTTCCAATTCTTCAGGAGCACCATCAAAGTCATGCAATGTAGATACACTTTCAACTTCAATTATTTCATGGGCATGTGACATTTCATCAACTTGATAGGGAATATCCTCTTCCAACTCATTTGACTCAATGCGACCCCTAGGCTTAGTTTGGATCGCAACACTCCAACCACTTTTGTCGATGCTCCAAAATGCTGGAAATGGGACATAATAAACTTGCCTAACATTATTTGCTAGAATGAATGGATCAAAAGGTCAGTATCTTTTACTCATATCAAGTTCAACTATATTATACCTAGGATTCACCCTTGTACCATCTCTATAAGGATCAAACCATTCACAATAAAAAACAACTACTTTCTTTAGAGAAGTATAACTGTTGTACTCTAGCTCAAATATTTTATGAATTATTCCATAAAAATCATCATAACCACCCTCTGTAATGCCCTTGACGTACACACCACAGTTAATTGTCTTCTTTCCTTTGGACCATTCATTAGTGTGAAACTTGTACCCATTAACAAAGTACGTGTGCCATTCTTTTACGCATCTCATGGGCCAATTTGCCAAATCCCTTAAATCTTGATTTTTGGGACTTAATGGCGCATTATAAACCTATAAATATGCAACAAGAAATTGTTACATGATTTTCAATAACAACAATTTGTTTAAGAAACAAGAGCATACATACTTGATGTTTGAACCAGTAAGGAAACTCTGAGTATATTCGAGCAGAAGAAGTTCCTTCATGTACTTGGTTAGCCATAACGAATGAGTTATTAGATAAGAATACAATTAGTAAGTATATCAATTTCTTGATTAAGGCGCAAAGATTGAGATTAGAACATACTCAAGGTACGATTTAACTTCAGCGCAATTGATTAACACATGAACATGAGCAGAGTTGAATTCAGCATCAGTTAACCAATAAGTCAACTCCTTGCCTGCGTGACGACCAACTTGTCGAAACACTAATAATGTTGAGGTGGATGTTTCATTTTGCCAATGTGTTTCATTCCTAACATTGCTAGGCGACAACATGAAGTTCTTGAAATAATGAGAACAAAAATATGTTGTTTCACGATGCAAGTAGGCTGCACAAATTGATCCTTCCACTCTGGCTTTGTTTTTTACAGAATGTTTTGTTTCCCCCATAAATCTATAAAAAGAAATGAATAGATTGTGATTTGAAATGAGAATAAAAGTCTAAAACATACAAAGATATAGTAATCATGGTTTATCACCTTTCAAATGGATACATCCACCTATATTGCATTGGCCCACCAAGCCATGCTTCATATGGCAAATGAATAGGGAGATGCTCCATTGAATCAAAGAACCCAGGAGGGAATATTCTTTCCAATTTGCAAAGAATAATTGGGATATTTTCCTCTAACATTTTCAGTGAATGCTCCTTTAGTGTTATTGAGCACAAGTCTTTGAAAAAATAACTAATTTCTATTAGAGGATTTAACACGTGCATTGGCAATGAGCTGAATGCAACAAGGAGTAATGTTCCATGAACACATGGCAATCATGACTTTTCATGCCATGAATACTACCCTTTTCGATATTAGCACATCTTGCCAAGTTTGAAGAATAACCATCTGGCATTCTTAGTTCTTTGATCCAACGACAAACTATTTTAGATTCATCTTTTGTGAAGGTGTAATTCGCTTTTGGTTTGAGCAACCGCCCATTAGATTGTGGCTTCAACTGCAAGTCTTTTCGACCACAATATAAAGATAAATCTTTTCTTGCCTTGTCATTATCTTTGGTCTTGCCACTAACATTCATCACGGTGTTGAAGATGTTGTCAAAGAAATTTTTTTCTATATGCATCATGTCTTAGCAAGTTATCTTTCCAGTATGGAAGATCCCAAATTATGCTTCTTTTGATCCAATTATGCCACTCTCCATACCCATCTATCCTTGTCACACCATTTTCAGTCACTTTTGGATAATCTTTGACTCTTCTCCAAACTTGTGATGGGGTCAACTTAGGAGGTGGCCTATCCGTTTCAACTTCCCCTTTGCGAAATGCCTTTTTGTTTCTCCTAAATGGATGGTCAGTGGCCAAGAACCTCCTATGGCAGTCAAACCAACAACTTTTCCGACCATAATTCAATGTAAATGTCTTAGTGTGCTCCATGCAATGCGGACAAGCTAATATACCATGTGTGCTCCAACCAGATAGCATTCCATATGCAGGGAAGTCATTAATAGTCCACATCAAAGCCGCCCTCATAAGGAAATTTTGCTTCCTTGAAACATCATACGTCCAAATACCATTCGACAACTTATTCAAATCATCAATCAAAGGCCTCAAATAAACATCTATGGATGCCTTTGGATTAGATGGACCTGGTATTAGACATGTTAAAAACATGAAAGGCTTTGTCATACACATCTCAGATGGAAGATTGTATGGAGTAACAATCACAGGCCAACAAGAATATGGTGAAGACGACGCTTGAAAGTATGGATTAAATCCATCTGAACATAGACCAAGTCGGACGTTACGAGGATCACTGGCGAAGGATTCATGCTTTCGATCGAAGTGCTTCCAGGCTTCACCGTCAGATGGATGACGTAGCACTCCTTGACTTTTGTTCTCATACTGCCATGTCATGTGTTGTGTTGTTTCCATTGAAGCAAACATTCTTTGTAATCTTGGAATTATAGGCAAGTAGAACATTCTTTGCCTTCTTCCTGCATGGATTGTGTGATATCGAGCTTGTCCACAAAATTTGCATTCAAGCAAGGATGCATCATTTTTGCCATTATCGTTGTCATAAAAAAGCATACACCCATTAACATAACAATCAATCTTCTTATACTCTAATCCCAACTTTGAAACTAATCTTTTGGCTTCATAATAATTCTTTGGCAAAGAATTATTTGGTGGTGTTAGATCTAAATAGATTTTTGCCATATTGTCTAATGCTTGGTTGGGAATGTTCCAATTAGATTTGCAAGCCAAATGTCTAACGCATATTGACAGTTTCAACTCTGTTACCCCTTCAAATACAGGTTGATTTGTCTCTGCCAATAAATTGTAAAACCTCTAAGTGGCTTCATTTGGAGACTCTTCTAAACAACTATTGTCTTGTTGTTCAAATGAAGCATGTCGATTAAGAGCATCATTCACCATTTCTTGCATATACATAAATTGATCCATCTCAGAGGTGTGTGCACCAGTACTTGAACTATGAAGGCAATTTTCTTGTGCAGTCAAATCAACAGAGGGCATTTCTTCACCATGAAATGTCCAAATCTTGTAATTTGGAATGAATCTTTTTTGGTATAGATGAACTTTAACCACCTCGTCTTTCAAAATTTTAGTGCATTGGCACTTTAAGCATGGGCATCTAATCCCTCCATCAAGAGCATAATATTTATATTGTCGAGCCGTCCAAACAAAGTCTTCAACTCCTATGAGAAAATCTTCCTTCAAACCTCTTCTTCCAGGATAACAACGGTCATACATCCAACCACGGTGGATGGAAAATTCGGCCATGTCCTAGGACAAGCCAAAGGAGAAAAATGTTATGTTACACTATGCTAGTGCAACAAAGTACAATTATCAATCATGGGACTTAAGTAATAAACCTATTACTACTTAAGCCTATGCATGTAGAAGGCAAAGATAGAGGGTGCATGAATAATTTCTTCATTCTAGCACACCTCTAGTTAACTTGATTTCAATTTTTGGACCAATTTTATAGTATTATTTTAGTCCAATAACAATTCACATACAAATCATGATCAAGGTACCAATTATATAAAGCAATTGGATGGAAAATTCGGCCATGTTATGTTACACTGCATAAGTGCAACAAAGGACAATTATCAAACATTGGACTTAAGTAATAAACCTATTACTACTTAAGCCCATGCATGTAGAAGGCATTTGATTTCAAGGTAGCAATTAAAAAAATTGGTATTTGCTATAATGATACTTCAATCATATATATTCAAACAACAAAAACAAATTACAATGAAAGCTACATACCAAAAACAGCAGAGAAGGGTTGAGGTTGAGTCAAAGAAGAATGAACTACACAAAAAGAAGATATGATTTGTACCTGCAAAACAAGAAGTCATTTAGAAAGTTGACTAAATTTTGACTTTTTTATTTGAACCTTAAATGCAAGTGCAAACTGATGGAGAATGTTTAAGGTGCTTTAATACACGTATTCTAATTCACAAAAGAAAGGTGGAGAAAAGATCACAACTCATAATTAACAAGGTAATTCGAGTTTGCCTAGTCAAAACCCAAAAAATGAACTAGAAATTGGCCAAAATGATCTAAGACTACCAAATTAGTAAAGGAATTGCTAAGCAATGATGCAAACACAATCTAATTAGTATAAGAATGATGAAAACCAAGGCCAAAGTGAGGAATAACATGGAAAACGAAAATTCATATGTGGAGGCTAACTTTTGTGTCTTAGTTTATGCATAAGTAGTCTACCACTCACAACTTAGTTAATGTTTTTGTCATTGAATTAGAGTGACTAACTTTGTGGCTTAGTGTGATGCAGAAACAATGATGCCATGGCAGAAAATGCAGCTGAAATAGTGGCCAAAACAAACACTAAATTGGATGAAAATTTAATTTGACCATCAGTTGACTTTTTGCATTTTTGCTCTAATATGATATCTATGAAAACTGGTCAAATTAGCATAAAGAACCTATTCAACAAACTTAAAATGACAAAAGGAACCTAAGAAATAACTCAAAATTGAAATCCTACCTAAAACTCAAGCTTTCACTACCTAAAACCTCTAAAAACACACTAAAACTAGGGTAGAATACATGCATCTATATAGAGATCATGTTGCTTTTCAAATTGTTCCACTAACTCATGTGGGGTAGTGAAGGCAAGTAAATGTGAACATTTCAGCATTGGTCTGTGAGTTGTGAAAATGGACATGGTTGTTTTGTTGGGAAAACAAAAGGGTGAAGGTGAGTAAGAGTGATTATGGATAAGAGAGAGTGGGTGGGGCCACCATTAAAAGTTCCACATAAACACAAGACATGACAATCCTATATACGACTAAAATCAAATTTGGAAACTGCATAGGTTGTTTTCTGCAGCAAATTATTATGGGTTTGTGCAAAAAAAACCCAAACACAACACTGAAAAGTAATCTTTCTGTCCAAATCAACCACATGCCATGATAAGAGTTAAACCTTATTAGGCTAATGCAGCAATAATGAAAACAAGCCATAGTTGGCGTCTCCAAGTCAAGTACAAATAATTATCATAAAATTAAGCTTCTAATCACAACAACATGTTCTATCACATTCAATTCAATTTAGATGCTTCAAATCACAACAACAACATGCTCAATCACATTCGATTTAATTCAGAGATGGTTCGAATCACATTCAATTCATATGCATATCACATTCAATTCATATCACATTCAATTCAGATTCAATTCAGATGCAAGTAGTAGCAACAAAAATTAAAGGAACACGGGTACCTCCACGACAACCCAACAACACCAAACCCCCACGGTCAGAGCGCCTCGACGATCGGAGTGCCTCAACGGTCGGAGCAACTCCAAACACAACACACTCCTTCCACAGAAACCCCTTCTTCGCAAAACCCCCCCACTCACATGGAAGCCCAATTCGCAATGGGAGGAGGCACGCGACAGCGTTACCGGAAGGAGGTCGTCACGACGCCGATTACGAATGGCACGGTAGTGAAAGTTGCAGCAGCAACGGGTGACGACAATGGCGGCGACTACGGTGATGCCCTAGGCGGAGAAGAACTGCGTTTTGAAATTGGGGAGGCTCGTGACAACGCTACTGGAAGGAGGTCGGCACGGCAGCGATTGGGAGTGGCAAGGCAGCGACAGTGGCAGCAGCAACGGGCCACAACAGGGGTGGGAACAGGGGCGGCGATTTCAGTTTAGAGAAGAAGTGGTGAAGTGGTAAGTTTCGCAATAGGGGGAAAGGGATTTTTTTTTAAGTTTAATCTACGAACTTACCGACGGATCAATCCGTCGGCCACCCGTCGGTAATTGTCTGGACAACTTACCGATGGATAAATTTGTCGCCAAATCTCCCTTGTGGTTTTACTGACGGCTATTTCTGTCGCCATATGTTTGTTGTGTTATTACCGACGGATATTTTCGTTGGTATTTCCCACTCTAGATCCGTTGCTAAATTCGTCGGTAAATCATAATTACCGACGGCTATTTATCCGTCGATATTAGTCTGTCAGTAATTAGCAGATTTCTTGTAGTGTAAATTAGATGACGGCTAAATAAATATGGCCTAAACATATAATAAACAATATTTCTACAAATGTTGTATAAATATCATGGAAGTTCATGATTATATAATTGTTGCTTTAAACTATGCGAGCAAAACTAGTAAAAATGTGGTCTAAAAATATAGGTTAGATCTAAAATCAACCTGAAAAATTGTTGTCTATTGTGAGGATTTTAAACAACGATTTTAAAAGTATTGTCGTACTAAAAACCGTTGTCTATTACCTATAGCTACCTCACCTATACCACGCCTAAAAAGTTGTGGTCTAATATTTAGACCATAGTTTTTATAATTTACATCATAATTTTATGTCGTTGTCTAAAGTAATTTTTGTTGTAGTATTTCTTTTCTTCTACCCATTTTTGTTAGCATAAAAAATAGTTTAAAGTTGAAAGACATCATCATTGCTACGACAAAGGCTTGGGTGAAGGAGGGTGGGGAATGATATCTCAAGGGTAAAAGATTTCAAGAAACATACTACTCATTTTGATTGACATGTAATAGGTAAGTGTGTGAAAGTGAGTCCACTCAACTTAAACAGGTTAGTTCACCAGGGGTTCAGCTAAAAAAGGGTCAGCTCAACCCAACCCACTTTTTGGTGAGTCAGAAAGTTTTTAACCCCCCATTCGACCCACTATGGGTGGTTAGTTGACTCACTTACAAATGTTTTATATTTTCAATTTATTTTATATATTTTATTATAATACAATAAAATTAGATTGAGTTGATTCATTTTTTTTATAGTATTGGAATCAAAGGGCTGACCTAATTCTCCAAATATTATTATAAAGATAGTAGTTCAAATTAAAGTATCAACGTATATAACTTGACAAACAAATAAATTGAACATCTAAACTATTCAAACATTATTTAACAATATGCTAGTACTTAAAAAGATCAAATTGTAAACCTATATAACTAAAAGTAGTAAATGATTTTGATAAAAAAAACTTATAAAAAGTGATAAAAATACTAATAAAGTGTTATTGGTGGGGGGCCATGGGTCAACCCACTTTCAATCGGGCTCAAACTCGTATAACCTGTGGGGTAAGTGAGTTGGGCTCACTACAACCCACATTAAAAAACTGAGATTTTCCAAACCCAACCTGGCTCGAACTTGTGGTGAGTCAGGTTGGCTCATGGATTAGAATACATTTTGACATCTCTATTGATAGGCATCATGCTCAACTCATTTTGGTTGTATGGCTTCTATGAATTGAGTGGGTAAGCGATGTATTTTATTTCATGTGTTATGGTCATTTCAAGAATCTTCTTCAGGATACCTACCATTTTTGTGGTTCTTATGGTTTCTGCCTAAGGTATGTTTGGTATGTTTAGTGGATTGAGAAACTAATATGTAAATTGAGTAAGAATTTAGGGTGACTCTAGTTCTTTGGTTGGTGACATGAAGGATGGAGAGGCTTAGAGTTGGTGTAGGTGTTGGCTTCCTACGGGTAGGACATTTTTGGGGTAAACTACATTTCTTGGTGTAGGAACAACTTTTAGGAGATTTCCTATTGTTAGAGGGAAAAACCTTTTTATTAGAACTCATGATTACAAGAAAACTCTAGATCAAGAGGGGAGGAGATGTGTGACTATAGAGTAACCAATGATTTTTATTTATTGGTTTAGGCCAAAATTGGAACAAGGTGTAACTTAGACATTTTAAGAAATATATTATAATTTGTATCACTTAATTTTCAAAATTATGTGAAAATATGCAAATTTTTCAAATTTTTCTGAAATTAAAATTAGAACACTTCTAAATATTTTTGAAATTTTTTAGAATTAGAAAATATTTTACACAATAAAATGAGGAAATATGGTATAAGAAATTAAATAGATGAAGCAATTATTATCAGTATCAATCACAATAAAAAATGTATATGTCTGAATGCAATGCATGAAGTTATGAAAATGTCATTGACATGCATGTGTCAAGTTTAGTAGTCTAATGCATATAACACATTTATATGCTTCTGGTAGACCATTTGTGTCTAATAGGCTAAATGCATCTAATGCTTACTACATTGTATTAATCATCTATTCACAAGATTCATGCCTAGAATTGGTTCTCAGATGATTAAATCCCTATTCAATAAGAGGATTTTGTAAATATATCTACTAACTGATCATCTATTGATACAAACTTTAAGTCAATAACCTCATTTTGAACAGAATTCCTAATGAAATGATGTTTAATTTCTATGTGTTTCACCCTAGAATGTAATACATGATTCTTGATCAAGTTTATAACAACACTATTGTCACAAAATATAAGGATGTTACTCTCATTTATACTATTATAGTCTTCCCACTTTGTTCTTAGTTTTCCAACTTCCAGCTTCATTTGAGAATTGTATAAGAACACCTTCTTACTAGCATGGAAATCCTTCCTGGTTAACTTCATATCATGATATTTCTTGACTTTCTCCTTGTACATTTTTTAATTCTCATCTTCTAGACCATGAAATATAGCCTCACCTTCAATTAAAATTTAGCATCTTTTCATGAATTGGTTAAGTAAACATCATGTATGAAGGAATATTTTGGAGAGCCAGTTCCTTGAGAGATTTTTCTTTCGTGTATCCCATTAGGAAGTCTGCTATAATGTTAGTCTCAAACAAAAATAAATCAATTCTCAAAACCTAAGCTATGCACACACACTCAAAATCCAAATATACACATAGTCGCATTGGCTCAATCAAAAACTCAGTTTTTCCCTAGTGTAGGAGATTGGACCAAAATGTAAAAAATCCTAGGAAATGGATTAGTGAAAGCTAGTGTAAAAGTGTGATATTTTTTAATTTAGAGTGCATGTGTGCATAAAACTTAAACTAATGGTCTAAACTAACCTAAAAATTACTCTAATAATGTGTTTAAGTGACGCATGAATATGAAATGAACATTATCCCAACTTCACTAATGTATTCAAGAACTATATGTAATAAAACTAAACACTAAGCTATTCTTATTCGAAAAATCTATTCTAATACAGATGAGAAATATGTATGAATGCATGAATGATGTTAATAAAGCCTAACTAATTTGGTATGAACTCTAAACATGCTAAAAAATGAAGAAATGCAAAAATGAAAACTGTTTTGTAAAATGCCTATATGAAAACCTAAAAACCACAAAGTGTTTGATTATATGCTTCAATGAATTATAATTGCAATATTACAACGTAAGTACTGTGAACAAGATTTGAATGCTAAAGAAACTTAGAATATATATATATATATATATATATATATATATATATATATATATATATATAAGACTCAAGGTGATGTATCCCTTAATTTAAGTCATCTCACAAGAAGCTTTAGAAAGAGAGAAAACCAAAATTTATAAAATAGGACTTAAGAAGAATAGGAAGAAATAAATCCTAACTCTAGATCTAATTGAATGAAACTATATGAATAAGAATTTAAATAACTAAGAAAGGAATAAAATATAAGAGAAGATAATAAAAAAACAAGCAAGAGAAGAGAAAAAGAGAATAGGAAAGCTTACCTTTGATCTTTCTTTCTCTAGTTGAAGGAAATTGTGAAAAATATATGGGAGATGGTGTGGTGCACAAAAAGAGAAAGATAATTTGTATAAGAAATAGGTTTTCAATCCTAGTAATTACATTTGAAAGGATGTCATCGGAAGAGAAGAAAAAATCTACTCAAACTTACCATTTGCATTAAATTTCCCATCAGAGGTGGAATTACGTTGGGACTAAGGGGGAGCCATGGCCCCCCCAATTTTTTTTGTTACATTTATATAATTTAATATATGATTTTTAATAAAATTTTTCAAATTTAATATTTTAATAAATATTTACACATTTATATTTATCTATAATAATATATAAAGGGACTTTCCTTTTTGTGTCCACTTTTCAAAATACCGATTTTACCCTTTAAATATAATAATTTATTAAATTTTTAAAAATTGACCATTACTTTTACAAACTTTTATAAAATCATATGTCTCTACTTCTTCTCTTTTTCTTTATTTATCCATGGTTATTCTTTTATCTGTTATGATATATTTCATTTTATTTTAATAAATATTAACTTAATAACATTATAATATTATTATGCATATTTAACTTAAATTGACCATTATTATTACATACAGGTGCGATAGCGCCTGTGTTACGCTAGTATATAAGAAAAAGTTTTCTTTTTCACATTTATTTTTTAATTTAATCTTTTAAACATTTTTTAAATTAAAATATTTATTTTATTAATATTATTTTTTAAATGGTTATTTGTTTAATTTAATCATTTTTTATTTTTTAAAATTGAACCATTAATTATACTAAAATTATAAAAATTATTTATATCTAATTTTATAATTATAATAATAATTATTGTAATTTTATTATTTTTTATTATCATAAAAAAAGTAAATACAATGTTTTTATTAGTTTATATAAAAATGTTAGGATTACTCTTTTGGTTCTTATTTTCGTTCAAAAATATTGTTAGTCATCTAGTTTTTTTTTAATCTCAATTTGGTCCAAATTTTAAAAAATTATGTAATTTTGTCCTTTTTTGTTAAATTTATTGAATCAAATCAATAATTTTTTATCAAAATTGAAGTTGTGAATGATTTGCTTTGTTGGTGTAATTGGCATAATCATAGTATCAATTTTGATGAAAAATTCTTGTTTCGTTTCAAGAAATTTAACGAAAAAAGATAAAATTGCATTAATTTTTATAAAATCCAGACCAAATTGAAACTAAAAACCACTAGAGGACCAATATGATATTTTTAGATAAAAAATGGACTAAAGAATAGTTTAACCAAAATTTTGGTACCCCAACATATTGCATGAAGTTCCGCCGCTGTTTCCATATAACATGGATAAAAGAGTCCTCCTACTTTGTTTTTCCCATCGGTACATGGAATTTGTTGGAGAAATTGGCTTGGTCCACTTATTATATTGTTTTCAATTTGGACTAAACAATGGGTTGAGTTCATGGGTTAGTAATACACAAGTTTTCTATTTTAACCCGTAAGTAAATCAAAAATTGTGTATTTTAATAGCAAAAGAAAATCAAATTATTTTTAATACATTGTAACTATTTTTCATACGGGCTTGGTCCATTAATCTTGATTTTCTTTTTTCAAAGGTTTTATAAAAATTCATTCTAGAAATCAATTAAGAAACAAAGATCACTATAAATTTAATAATTGTATATTGAATGAATATTTCTTTTATTGAAATGAGGAAAATAATCGAGGCAAAAAGTCCTTACTGCACTGGTGTATGTACGTAAAAATATAAGGAGTTAGAATTTTCCCACCCTATAGGAATTTTGTCCCTGAAATTTGCTAAGTTTCAAAGAGATGTGGATACTTCTTCATTTGATCTTCAAAATTCCATGTTGGATCTCCATCATTTGTTGAAATCCAAAATACCTTGATCAACGAGATAGTTTTGTCATTGGTCAGTGATCTTTAGTGGTAAATGTAACGTCCTAGCCAGAAATTACTTATTAAAATAAACAAAAATAATATTTCAATAAAACACGGGAAATATTTAAAATTTTTATTAATGTACAATAAAAACACTAATCCATAGTTGATAAAACGGAAATGATATCAAAAAGTCTCATGAGAGTTTACAAATTTATTTCCTAAACATAATAATTAAAAGACTCCCATGCTATCCCCGCTCCGTGTCTATGCACCAGCCTACTGACCTACATCAACATCTGCTCCCATGTAACAAGTTACATGATCATCGCCAAACACACACAGATAGGGTGAGCTCGTGTAAATAAAAGCAAACAAATATCATAAATAAATACATCAACTCATCATTAACCTCGGGTTAGTATTCTTCTCCTTTTTTTTCCTTTCTTCTCCATTTCCAGCACTTACATTAGACATCTATCATTTCTATACCCTTTAGGTGAGATCAATGATCGATCTTTGCTGCACGAGTGTCTACTTGCCCCTTCGACTACAGGCCACCACCTGATAGTCCACATGTGGGAATAACTTTGCCACAGCATCTCACCGTGACACCAAGTGGAGTTCCCCAAAACAAACATAAGTTTGTAGTTGTTCCAGACTACCAAAGCTCTATCAGAATGCTCTGAAGAGGGCAATCACCTGAACCTCGCCGTACGAGCCACAACTCGCACACTCCACTAGACTTCCTAAACCACCAGGCTACAACCTAGAGTGGTCACGTATTACTCCAATACAAGTTGCACTCGTAACTGCGCCCCCAGCCAAAGCCTCGCATCATGAATATCACCTAAAGCTGTGTAGAAACATTTCCTCGCACACCGACACTAAACCAAATCCACCTGGCGCGCATCTCACGCCGCTAGACAAAATATAGGTCCAGACCGCCTAACGGGTATCACACACCGCTAGGTGCCACGCACCTGCAGAATCATCACTACACCGTCACCGCCGGGCGGACTCCACCATACCGCCAGGCGCCCTACACTGTCCGTCACCGCCTGGCACACCACCACACGCCGCCAGGCGCCAGTTTCCCTCCAGGCCTTCTTGTCAACACCCAATTTCGTCCGGGTAAATAAATTTATTTTCAAAAAAAAAATAAAAAAAATGTGAAACATTATTTTCTTCAAAGATTTTCAAACTTTAATTTAGAAAAGGGAAAGAAAAAAAAAGAGATGAAAAAAAAGGAATAAAGAGGGAAGAGCCCAATTTGTTATTAATTATCGCACTCTTTCTCATGAGCCCAACAACTCAACCTGCTTTCTACCCTTGTTCCTGGAAGAGAAATTAGTGATATGATTCTAATAATTAGAGGAAATATTTCTTCAAATGGTTATAATCAATATTACTAATTTGGATTGATTTTGTGCTCTGAGTTGTTAATGGTTATAATCAATATTACTAATTGGGATTGATTTTGTGCTCTGATTTGTTAATGGTTAGAATTAATATTACTAATTTGGGATTGATTTTGTGCTCTATTTACTATGATTTGATTCACATAATGTGTTGCTATCATAACTAATTCCTTCCTTATATTGTTCATTACAATTAAGGCTGAGATTGCATTGATATTGCAAGGTGCGAGTATAAATACACACTCTATCAAGACCGAAAAAAAGGATTCTCTACATTTCTTTAATTTTTTCCCATCACCACTCCCACACACACCTTCTCTTTTATCTCTCTTTTTAAAAAAATATTGAAGGAGGTAGAATAAAAAAAAGAGAAGAAAACATTCTCTACACTCTCTCTTTCTCTCATTACCACCCACATAGACACCTCTCATCTTTATCTCTATTGGAAAAACAAACAAAAAAAAAATATTAGAAAAGGAAGCAAAAAAAAAGAAAAGAAAAAAGGTGAGGAGATATTGAAATTGTTTTAAGGTACGTCACTCTCAATTCTTTCATCTTTTGATTTAGTTTTT
>Ga0214544_1007762_pt1 | contig 18504 bp, 14 predicted proteins | sample CNSS3metaG_FD_160074 | JGI IMG/M metagenome (GOLD analysis project Ga0214544, IMG submission 160074) | Root nodule microbial communities from cowpea collected in UCLA plant growth center, Los Angeles, California, USA - CNSS3 | ecosystem: Host-associated > Plants > Roots > Nodule | place: USA... | reverse complement strand
TTTATGAATTAAAAACATGCATGTGGAAACATTTCATTCCCCCTTCATTTAGGATCACTAAAGCACAACAAGCTAGGATAGAAGACTTTATTGACATTGGGGATGCATTCATCCAAAACATTGCTAAGTTTTCTAGACTAGAAAAAGATTTTAAGCACAATTTAGACTTGCTCTTAAATGAACAAAAAAAGAGAGAAAAATGCAAGAGAGAGCAAGTTAAACATCAAAAGCTTCGAGAGTTTGAAATGAAGAGAGAAAAAGAAGAGTTTGAGAAGCTTTATGCTCAAAGAGAACAAGAGGAAAAAGAGATAAAAGAGAAGAAAAAAAGAGAGGAAGAACAAAAGGCTAAAGAGGAGAGTCTAAGAAAAGCAAAAGAAGAGAATGAGAGAAAAGAATTAGAGGACAGAGCGAAAATAAAACAAGAGAGTAATCTTGAAATACAATTACAAGTGGTAGAGTTAAAGTGCATTTCAAAAGAGCAAAAAGACCTCTGTGTTAGGGATTTGGTGATCAATTCTTCACCAATTCCTTACATGAAGATCCCATTTTCAAAGGGAGTTTTCCCAAATTTAAACTCTACTCACTTTTCCATTAAATCTTTTGTTTTGTTTTCTTTTCAAAATTTTTGTTCTCGATTCCTTATTTCATCCTCCTCAACTTGTTTTGTCAAAACACACTTTGACATTAAAATTATTTTCAAAAATCATCTTAGTCAAAGTGTAAAACATTCCTTTTATGAAGTGGGCTTAATACCATCTTTTTTAATCTTCAAAGGCCTGTTTTCACAAATTTTCCATCCAATGGTCTTTATGATTTTAATTCCACTTTATTTGATGACTATTGCAGATTTGTTTTTTATCCTGGTGGTACTATTATTTTGGTTGTTGTGAGCCTTTAATAACCCTCTAGATCTGAGGACAGATCCTTTTCAAGGGGGAGGGGATGATGTGATCCCAATAAGGCTTATAGCATTGGGCCAACGCTTAGGCCTATTCATTTTAATTTCTTTTATTTTAATTACATAAAACTTGTCTAATTGGGTTTATTTGCTAAATGCAGCCTTTTATTTCCAAGCTACCCATTGATATTGGGAAACTTGGGGAGTGAGCTTACTACGCTTGTATGTGAATCTATGTTATGATATTGAGTGTTAACGATTGTTTGTTTTGGTTATAATCTGAGTTGGTTAACGTGAACAGCTGAATTATGTGGTGTGCACAGGCAATGGCTAATCGGAGACGTAGAAATAATGCTAGAGTGGATGAGATTGTGAATGCAATCCATAGTATAAGACAAAGACCCGAGGGTCACATCTCGCTTTTGGCAGTCCCTACACGCAGTGTTGGGGACTCAGTTGAGGATGAGTTCGGTATATCATCCCCAGACTGATGGGCAGTCGGAGCGGACGATCCAGTCATTGGAGGATCTCTTACGAGCTTATGTGTTGGATCATATGGAAAGTTGGAGTGCGATGCTTCCATTGGTGGAATTCACTTATAACAACAACTATCACTCCAGTATTGGTATGGCACCGTATGAGGCTTTGTATGAGCGACGATGTAGGACACCGCTGTGTTGGAATCAGAGCAGACAGAAGTCATACGCAAATAAGAGGAGGCGGCCTTTAGAGTTTGAGGTCGGGGATCATGTGTTCCTCAAAGTCACACCGATGACGGGTATTGGAGGGGCTATCAAATCAAGGAAGTTAACTCCGAGGTTTGTTGGGCCCTATCAAATATTGATCAAGATCGGTGCTGCAACTTGTGAGATTGCCCTGCCACCGCACTTGGCGAATATATATAATGTATTTCATGTTTCTCAGCTGAGGAAATACATAGAAGATCCGTCTCATGTACTGGAGTCAAATGACATTCAGATCAGAGAAGCCTTGACGGTAAACACCGGACCAGTGCAAATTCTTGATTCTCAAGTGAAGAAGCTGTGAGGGAAAGAGATCAGGACCGTGAAAGTGCTATGGGATGAGGCTACTCAGGAGATGACCTGGGAGATGGAAGATCGCATGAGGCAACCCCTACTGAGAACTAATTAACTCTCTTTTTGCCAAATTTTCCTTTGGCATTGATATGAAAGGCTTGAGGAAACCTAGCAGCCAAGAGGGGCAAGCTAGAGGGCTAAAACCATTCTGCTAATGGGTAAATGATTATTCATTAAGCACATTATAATTTAATTTTCGTTTTAGGGTGTTAAAGGGTAATTAAGAGAGGAATAATTTTGAGAGAGGGAAAGTAATTAGAGAGAGACCTGGAACTGTGGTGTGAGCATTTGGGCAGAGAACTCTGGCATATTGGCACAGAATGCAGAAGGAAAGCGGAAGTGGAAGCCATTGTTAGAGAGAAAGCAAAGGATACAAGTTCTTTTGGGTTAGAGGCACATCAAATCCGAATTTAGAGCAAGGAGTCCAGGTAAAGGGAGCTAATTTTGCATGTTTTAATTCATATGCGATGTACTGTTTCATTGAATGAACCATACTGCATGAACTCCTTTCCTCATTGTGTTGTTTTCGCGATTTCTAGGTTTCTGGCCAAAAACCGCCTAGCAGTAAGGCCTGAACCACCAGGTGGCTCATTACTATGTGCACTGTATTTTTTTCTGTTGGCATGAACCGCCTGGCAGGGATGAATATCCGCCAGGCGACGTGACATTATCGCGTTTCTTTTAGGTGTTTTGATGCTGGTTATGTAGAAAGTCTATGTGATCGCTGGAAATCGATGTGTGTATACCATATTGGGAGCTTTGCTTATATGAAATTGATTAAAAATGTGGGTATGGTAGAGTGTTAGACATACTCGGGCATGGTAACCCATGATCATATGTGCAATGGTGGAGGGGAACGAAAATTAGGTTGATTCAAGAGAGTAAAGAACGAGAAACCTTTATGAATTGAATTAAGAATAGAGAGTTAGTCTATTATATATGCATTGTTGCAATTTGGTGCGTTTAGTATGTGAATGGTAATAGGTTGGAGAGTTTGACTATGTTATGGTATGTTGGAAGGAATGTTAAGGAAAGAAAAGGAGAATGATAATTCTAAATAAAAGTTTCAGGTTTGGAATCCTAGTCCGTTGCTTATGTGTTGTTGATAAAGGTTTGCTCATGAATTATGGACCTTAGGTGTCATTTGTGGCTCATAACCATAGATGGATGATATGTGATTATGCAATATTAAGTTTGGTAAGTAGGAATAAGTTAATAGTGTCTATTGGTAGATTTTGATTGGTAATAAGGGGATGAAAAATGTCAATTCATATCGCCCTCCGTGTAGGATTCTATGAAAGGTACTTAAGACTATTGGAAGGAAGATTTTATTCATTACAGTGTAGAATGTTTGGAATGTCTGACTTAAGGTAGTGGATTGTTAGTTATTACCATAGGATGGATGTAATTACTACACTATGATAAAGCCCTTGGCAACTTATAAACCTTGAAGGGATGGGTTTACAATAGTAAATTATAGGTGAATGAAACTATATAAGAGTTGCAGACTACCCATAATGTAACCTTGATAGAGGAGTGTCTGTAACATTCTGTCAGGATATTACGAATTTTTAATAAAATAAAGAAAGTAAATTAAAATATGCTGCATTTAATAATACCTCATTTTCCCAAAATGCGGGAAAATTTGAAACTTTATTAATTAATTAAACAATGTTCAAATCCATAAATCACCAAAACACAAGGTTATAATCACACCCATAAAGAAAAAAAACATAAAGTTTCACTAGCTATCCCCTCTCCGCAACTAAGCTTCACCAACGCCACCTGCGTCAACAACATCTGCTCACGTGTACTGCGTACATGATCATCGTCAATCACAAGCAGATAGGGTGAACTTAACAAATATAGCATATAAAATAACATACACCTATATAACACATATATATTTAGACATGCTCAAACATCCAATTAATTCCATATATCATGGCCACAACCATGACTTTCGTGTTCTACTTCTTCTAGTGATTACTTCAAGATGACTTGCTGCCACACCTATCGGCCACAACTGATAGAGCACGTGCGGGAACCATTGCTATGGATCATACACCGCAATGCCAGTGGAGTTCCCAAATACGAGTATAGCTCGTAACGTCCCAAGACTACCAAACTTGTCAGTCAACGATTCAGGAGGGCAATCTATTTGGACCCATCCGTACTGGCCACAACCAGCACACTCACACTGACAACACTCGCCAATCCGAGCCACAACTCAAGGGTTCCTCGTGTTCATCCGCCATCCCGAGCCACAACTCAAGAGATGCTACTCCGAGGCACAACTCAAGGAATACCACGTGCTTAACCCCTATCCCGAGCCACAACTCAAGGGATACGTTCCGAGCCACAAATCAAGGAACACCAGCAATCCCACCTTTAAAGCATCACTAAAAGCCTTCTAGAGCACACCTATGAAATCAACAACTCCAAGCTGCAGTAGTAAAATCGCCTGGCGGGGAACACGTGCCTCTAGGCGCTGCCAGCTCCTAGACTGTTTGGCGGGTGACGCGTATCGCCAGGCGCTAAGTGCTTCAGAGCACTCCCTGCATCCGGATATCTCCTAGCTGGACCCTCTGGTCTGCCAAGCGCCACACGTTAGGCTCTTCCCTGAAATGGTCAGTCCCGCCTGGCGGTTCGCACTACGCCGCTAGGCGCCATACCAGAACAGTCCCTGACTTGATCTTTTTCTGCACTTTATCGAATGCTAACCTTCCATCTACTCTTGGCACATTTCCAGAAATCAATTCTCTTAATATTTGTATTATTGCCACCCGCTAAGCTCTATATCTTCCAATTCTCATTATGTCCTCAAGACAATTTACTCAATGTCAATTGAATCACAAACATATCCCTAGTTTGAGTTTTTCTCCCAAGTATAACACTCATACCCTCAGGTTTAACATTTTTCACTGTGCAATTTTATACCTTCACCACTTTTAACACAATTGGGTTTACCATCATTCAGTTATCCTTCTTAACTCATTATTCCAACTTCTAGAAATGGTGGTTACATTCTGGATTAATTTGGCACCTAATAGTACCCCCAAGTCCTCAACCTCTTCTCTTTGGTTTTTCCATCCAAACTCACCTATTGATACCAGTAAATCAGACCTCTGTAATGTGCTAAAGTTCCCATTTCTTCCTATCTCAACTCAATCCTCTACTTAACACATTTCTAATTCACCAATCAGCATTCCTCGACTCTATTCCTTCACTTCCTGGATCACTGAATTCCCAAAACCAGCTTCGTCCCTTACAGCAACACATAATTAATGCCACTGAGATGGCACCTAGGGGCAGGTCGCGTGCCGCTAGGCAGTGCATAAGTTTCTGGGCAATTTCCCAGATTTTCCGCACCTAAGATGAATCTCCTATACTATCTGTATGCTCTCCTATTTCCATCTTAATCGTTTTCCCTCCAATAACATGACTATAGTGATACCCAGAATCACTTAGGCTAATTTCATCATAATTTGATTTTAGAAAAATTAACAACTATATCGTTCCATTCTACCAAAAATCCAACATCAAACCTTAAGACTGCATTCTCAGTGTTCTATTGATTTCCACCATCAGTTACACCAAAAATCAATGAAATACAGGTTATATCTTTCCTTAACCAATACCACTTGGTGTTCCCCCAATCAAAACCCTTCAAAGACGCATGGAATCACAAAATCGAGCCAACATGGCTCGTGTTGCTTGGCAAAAATTCATCAACGCCAGGCAGTTCCTCAGAGAAACCCAAAAATGGGTTATCAGCCTATGTCGCCTAGCAGCACAGGGCCTCACCGCCAGGCAGTTCCTCCATGAAACCAGAAGCAAACATAAAATGGTATAAGCCGCCTGGTGCCTATGTATAGCCCGCCAGGCGGTTTCTGGAAAATTTCCAGAACTCAGAAAAATCACAGTACATTCAAGGTTCATGCATTTTTATCATACATTTATCATACACTTCATGCGAGCACATAAAATTAACATGGGGAACTACCCTAACCTGGATCCTTTTGCTTACAAACTTGAAGTGCTATAAATTCTCCCTTGCTTCCAAATGCCTCCCGTAGACCTCCTCAAACTACCTCCATGATTCACTCAACTCACTCTCTTCACTCTAATTTTTCTCTCCTTATGTGCAGTACCAACAGAAGGCAAACCAAACCTTTTTCTCCTCTCCAAATTACCTTTTAAATGGGACTTTAGGGTGGCTTAATTGCATAAAACGAAAATGACATAATAATGATGTTAATTACCATTTATTTGGCCTTTATGGTCTGTTTTTCAGCTACCCATGGCTGCCTATTCATCTAGGGTTTCCATCAACTCTTCATATTCAAGCCAAAGCCAAAAATACCAAAAATAAGGTTTAATTTGGGTTCTCCAAGGTTTGAACCCATAACCATACCAATGCCAAGTCAATGCTAACCATCATGCCAATTCATGTTTCATGCTAATTGATATTATTCAAGCATTATATCATGAGAAACGTGATTAATCATATCATTAAAACAATAATACTTAAATAGCACATAAATGGCATTCATAGTACTCGAACACAAGTCCTTTCACACAATCAAAGTACGCTTAACCATTTGAGCTAGTACTTTTTCACATCATAGCAATAAAAAATTAATGTCATAAATTATCTTCCCTCCCGCATTTATTAATTATTTATTTATTTAATTAATTAATTTTTACGGGTCTTACATTCCTCCTACCTTAAATTTTTCGTCCTCAAAAAAGAGAACTTACCAGTGAATAGGTGAGGATAAGATTTCCTCATGAGATCCTCCATCTCCCACGTCATCTCCTGGGTCGTTTCATCCCAGAGAACCTTCACTATTCGGATCTCCTTCCCTCTGAGTTGCATGACTTGAGAATCCAGGATTCTCACTGGTCCAACTCCAATCGTCAAGTCCTCGCGCACCTGTACATCATCCTCCTCCAATATATGTGTAGGATCTGTAACGTACTTCCTCAGCTGCGACACGTGGAAGACATTATGTAAGTTTGCCAAGTGTGGTGGCAAAGCAATCTCGTATGTTGCATGTCTAATCTTCCTCGTGATCTGGTATGGCCCGATGAATCGAGGAGTCAACTTCCTCAATTTTAGTGCTTTCTCAATACCTACTGTAGTCGTCACCCGGAGAAATACATGATCACCTACCTCAAACTCAAGCGACATCCTCCTCTTATCTGCTTAAGATTTCTGCCTGCTCTGAGTTGCATGCATCCGATCCTGTATCACTCTCACCTTCTCAGTGGTCTGCTGCAAGAGCTCTAGTCCAAGCACTACTGCCTCCCCATCCTTCTACCAACACAATGGGGTTCGACATCTCCTACCATACAATGCCTCCTATGGTGCCATTCCAATACTGGAATGATAGTTGTTATTATAAGTGAACTCGACTAATGGCAGCATATCACTCCACGTCCCCAAGTGATCCAGTACACAAGTCCTTAGTAAATCTTCCATTGACTGGATAGCCCTCTCAGACTGCCCATCGGTCTGGGGATAATAGGTTGAGCTTATTCTCAACTAAGTACCCAAGGCGTTCTGTAGTGACTGCCAGAATCTCGATGTGAACCTTGGGTCTCTATCCGACACAATACTCGTCGGTACCCCATGTAGTTTGACAATCTCTCTGACATACAAATCTGCCAATTTGTCCATATACATCTTCTGATTAATCGGCAAGAAATGAGCGCACTTCGTCAATCTGTCTACTATTACCCAGATTGAGTCATGCCCTCTCACCGATCTCGGCAGGTGTGTAACGAAGTCCATGGAAATACTGTTCCATTTCCATTGTGGAATATCCAGAGGCTCCAACATACCACCCGGCCTCTGATGCTCAATCTTTGCCTTCTGACATACCAAACAGGAAGCGAAATAATCAGCCACATCTGTCTTCATGCCCGTCCACCAGAAAGTAGCTTTCAAATCTTTGTACATCTTAGTCATACTTGGATGTATGCTAAGACGACTCTTATGCCCTTCATCCAAGAGCATCTTCCTCAAGACCCGACTGTTGGGAACACACACCCTCTCTCTGAATCGTAGAATGTCGTCCCTGCCCATCCTGAAGTCCTTCCTCTTCTTTGTGCCCAACTCACTAATGATCTGCTGCAGTTCCTGATCATTATCCTGTTCCACCCGAACCTCATCTAGGAACTCATTAGTGATCCTCAGCATACTGCACCGTATATGACCTGCCCCCATATCCAATCCTAGATTCATGTCTCGCAGCTGTTCTATCAGCTCCAACTCCTTAAGCATCATGGCCGACACATGAACTTTCTTCCTACTCAGGATATCTGCTACGACATTAGCTTTACTAGGGTGGTATAACAGCTCAGAGTTGTAATCCCTCAGGTACTCCATCCAGCGTCTTTGCCTCATATTCAGCTCTTTCTGATCAAACAAGTATTTTAAACTTTTATGATCGCTGAATACCTGAAACTGTGCCCCATATAAGTAATGCCTCCATGTTTTGAGGGCGAAAACTACTGCAGCTAACTCCAAATCGTGTGTCGGGTAATTCTTCTCATGCACCTTTAACTGTCTCGACGCATATGCCACAGGTCGCTTATCCTGCATTAGTACACAACCCAACCCCTAATATGAGGCATCACAGTACACGTCAAACATTTTGGTCGTGTCAAGGATAGCCAAAACTGGTGCGGTGGTCAACCTTCTTTTCATATTCTCGAAGCATGCCTCGCACTCATCTGTCCAAGAGAAAGGTTAATCCTTTCTAGTGAGTTGTGTCAATAGTTGCACCATCTTGGAGAAACCCTCCACGAACCTTCTGTAATAACCGGCTAGTCCCAAGAAGCTTTGCACCTCAGTAACGGTCTGCGGCCTCTCCCACTTCACCACTGTTTCAATTTTCGCCGGATCCACTGCTATCTCTTGGGATAATATCACATGCCCCAAGAACTGCACCTCATCCAGCCAAAACTCACATTTCGATAACTTACCATACACCTGATGCTCTCTGAGAATTCTCAGCACCACTCTCAGATGCTCTGCGTGCTCATCCTGACTCTCCGAATATATCAGTATGTCATTAATGAACACGATAAATAACTGATCCAGGTACGGTCAGAATATCCGGTTCATGTAATCCATGAAAATAGCAAGAGCATTTGTCACCCCAAATGGCATCACTATATACTCATAATGCCCGTAGCGTGACCTGAAAGCCGTCTTCTCCACATCCTCAGGTTTGACTAAGATCTGATGATATCCAGACCTCAAGTCAATTTTAGAGAACACTATGGCTCTCCTCAGCTGATCCAATAGATCGTCTATCCTCGGCAGTGGATACTTATTCTTTATGGTTAGCTTATTCAACTGACGGTAATCGACGCACAACCTCGAGCTACCGTCCTTTTTCTTTACCAAGAGTACAGGTGCTCCCCAAGGTGATGCACTCGGCCAGATGAACTTCTTCTCAAGCAAGTCTTCTATTTGCTTCTTCAACTCAGCCAACTCTGCTGGTGTCATCCAATATGGTGCCATGGATACTGGGCCAGCTCCAAGGATGAGATCAATAGAGAAATCCATATCCCTACTCGGTGGCAACTCTGGTATCTCGTCTAGAAACACACCTGCATACTCCTCCACTACTTGAATCATACTAATTTTGATGAGATGCCTCTAACCAAGGGACTCACAACAAGAGCAATGGCTAGGAGGATACAAGAGGAATGGGCCTCCAATGCACATACAAGGCCCAAGATGAACTTTACATAGGCCAAGGAAGGTGTGAAGACCTAGCCTAAGACTCTTTGTTTGTAAATATTAGAATAGGGTATATTTTTGGGCTTTGTATTTTGGGCCCAGTAGAATAAGGTTTTCTTTGGACCATGCATTGGGCCTTAGAAGAAATTGGGCTTTAGGAGTAATTTTGGACCAAAAAGGGGAATTGGGCCAAATGGGCCAAGAGTAGTGTGTCTACTCTAAAAAAGCCTAGAAGCTTCTCAAACTTGCTCTCCAAGGATGAGAGTTAGCTTCCAATGGCAAGACAAGTGTGACTTGCTTAGGTGGCAAGTCACACCTCCCACATGCTCCTTTTTGCCTCCAAAATTCAACTTTTTAGATCCTTTTTCCCTCCATTTTTCTAGACCACTTGGCTCTCCTTTTCTACTATAAATAGAGAGCTTAGGACCCTTGTATTTTCATTCATGAATATAGTAGAGAAACTCTGTTGAGATGACTCCAGACTCCTCTCTTTTTGTGAATCAACTTAGGCTAGAGTTCTCCTTCTTGGTTTCCTCTAGCCCCCTTCCTTGAGTGTTGGCCCAACCTCACTTGAGAGCTTCTCCAAACACCATTGCCGCACCACTTCATCTCTCATCTTCTAACTTTCGCACCTTCATCCTTCTCCATGGAAGCTTCATCAATTCCGCATGGCTTCTCCTTGGCTTCCTTACTCTTGAAGATGGACTCATCATGTGGTATCTAGAGCCTTGGTTTATCAAGCTTGACATCAAGAGATAAGTTCATCTTCCCTGTGGTTTTTCTTTCAATTTCTATGTTGTTCATTACTTCCTTTGATTGTCTTTTTGTTTTTCTTCTTTTCACCTCATTGGTTATATGGTTCTTATCATTGTTCCTTTGGAACCATTCGGCCATTTTGCCTAAGAACTCAACCATGGTGAATTTGTGTGCCTTTTACATTTTCGTTTGAGTCTTGTTCATTTTCTATTTCATCTATTTGAGTCATTTTAATTTTCTCATCCATATGTTTTGTCTATAGTAATGTGTAGTTCAATTATGTCTTAAATTCCTTTGTTTAGCTTTCCATTTTGTTATTGTTTTGTTGTTGTATTGCTACTGTTTTGCTGCTATTTTTGGTTCATAAATACACCTTCTCTTCTCCCTTGCAGCCTTGAAAATGAACCTTCACATCTAGATAATCTTTGTTATCTTAATGTCCAGTGGGAATTTTCCTTGTGCTTGCTTAATCACCTAAGTTTCATTTTCGTTTCTAGTGTGCTTTGTGTGCTTTTAATTTTCGCATTTGAGTTCATACTTGTTAATTAGTTCTTGGCAAGTTCTTTAGAGTTAATTTCCATTGTGTTTCCTTGAGTTTCATAATCTTCTTTTGATTCCTTTAAGTTTCCTTCTCTTTTGTTTCTATTAAAATGCAAATGATCAAGCATAGTGTGGTGGTGATTCTAATTTGTGGTGGAAACTAGCTGCTGTAAGAGCTATAAAAAAAGAAAGAAAAAGAGCACAAAAAGAGTACAAGCAAGTGCCAAAAATAATCGAAAGAAAAGATCAAAAGAAAGTGGCAAAAGAAGTACACTAGAATCACAACCATCACTTGAGTTTGAGAGCATTTTTCTATTCCAGTTCTGTCTGTCTGCACACTTTCTGTATTTGTTTTATCACAAAATATTGGCTATTGCAAATCCGGATCTGATTTTTGCATCTTGTAGCTAAAACATAGACGAAAAAAAGAAAACAAAAATCATTGAAAAATGTTGAGAAATGAAAAAATGATAAATCGCTGAAGTAGAGGCTGAATTTCACGGTTTTTGGACTGGCAGTGGCTGAAAATTCAAATTCTGTGCAGATTTCTAGCTTGTTTTTGGTTGTTTTTAATCCATTCAAGTGTCATTCTTTAGGTAATTCATTTGGGTGCTTAACTTGTTTCTTTGCCTTATATCTAGTTTGTCTTTCTTTGTTAAATCTTTGAGTATGTTTCAACTATATTCCACTTGAGTTTAGCTCTTCTTTCATTTAAGCTTTTCTTGTTTTTCCTTATTGGCTTCTTTGGTTTGGTGTTACATTCTTGGTGGAAGATTTCTTTGGAGGTAACCAAATACTCAAGGTAGCATCCTAGGAGGTGGAAACCAAAGTGGAACTCCAAGCTACAAGTGAAGTTCACAAAGGAGAAAATTCAAAGCAAACACTTGAGTGAGACAAAAGAAGAAAGAAAAGAGTGGAGTGAAACACTTGAAGACTTTTAAAGTTTGCGCAAATTTGTGATTATATTCAGTTGAGTTGTATTTGTTCAAGTTTTCTTTCTTGTATCTCTTTGGACTAATTAAGTGTCTTGGGGGAGCCTTAGGTGTTCTCTCATCTCTTAATTAGAACCTTCTTAAATAGTAAAAACGCTTGTAGACGGTGAGTGTGTCTTGCAACATCAAGCCTCACCAAAGTAGGCCGCATAGTTAGACTCCAAATCTTTTTGTTTTTGTTGCTTAATTGTTAGTGTGTGTCTAATTCTATTTTAGAAGTTTTGTGCAATATTCTTTGAATTACTTTGGCAAGGAAAGACTTGGTAAGTAAGCAATCCAAGTGATTCACCTCTCTTTCCTGGAAGATATTTCCAGAAGTTTGGTATTTACTTCTTCCTTAGAATTTCTTAGTTAGCTTTTAGTAATCGTGGCTAGTCAACCCTCCCTACATAGTGCAAGTGATTATGAGGATTCAATTCATAGTTTAAAACATGTTTCTCAACAACTCAAATCACTTGAACTATGGAGACAACAAGAGGCAATTTACAAGGTGAAAGATCAATTGGAAAGAGATGGCCAAATTGCTCTCTTGGAGGAACAAATCAAAGCTTTAAAGAAAAGAGATGAGAAAATCCAAAATAAGCTAAAAAGTAGGAGTAATTCTAGCAAAGGGTCTAGAAGTGGAGCTTCAATATATGGGGAAGAGGAAGGATTAAGATTAGGAGAATATTATCAACAACCTTCCCACATTAGGAGACAAAGAAAAGACCCTACTCCTAGAGAAGTTAAAGTAGACTTGCCTCACTTTCAAGGCAAGGATGATGTTGAAGCTTATTTGGATTGGGAGATGAAGGTCGAGCAACTCTTTGCTTGTCATCAAGTTAGTGAAGAAAGGAAAGTGCCTCTTGCTACCCTAAGCTTTCAAGGGTATGCTATGTATTGGTGGACTTCTATAGTCCAAGAGAGGCTAAGAAGTAATGGATGTTCAATTGAATATTGGAATGATCTTAAGTCAGCCCTTAGGAGGAGACACATTCCCTCCTACTACAATACAGAGCTCATGAACAAGCTCCAAAGACTCCAACAAAGAAATATGTCTGTGGAAGAATATAGACAGAAAATGGAGTTACTTATGATGAGGGCGGGAATAATTGAGGAAGAGTCCATTACCATTTCTAGATTCTTAAGTGGCTTAAACCTTGATATAAGAGATAGAGTTGAGCTTTTACCTTACCAAGATTTGAATGATTTGGTGCAAATATGCATTAAGGTAGAACAACAAAATTGAGAAAATCTTTTTCAAAAAGAAATCAAGCTCAAACTAACTCTTATGTTAAGAAAGATTTTAAGAAAGAAGAGAAAAAGGAGGGGCCACCTAGGAATCTAGGAAAAGGTAAAGAGGGGAGTGCATCATCACACACTCGCACAAGTGAAATCAAATGTTTCAAATGTCCTGGTAGAGGTCACATAGCATCTTAATGCCCCACCAAAAAGACCATGATTCTTAGGGGTGTTGATAGATATAGTAGCCAGGATGAAAATTAAAGTGAGAGTGGAAGTGAGGAATCCAACGAGTCTAATATAGAAGATGCTCACCCTTGTGATGGGGACCTTTTAATGATTAGAAGGATCCTCCTCAACAATCAACCTAGTTCACAAGCACTAGCACAAAGAGAGAACATATTTCACACAAGGTATAAAATTTTGCAAAACACTTGTTCTCTAATTGTGGATAGTGGCTCGTGTTGTAACTGTTGCAATACTAGGTTGGTTGACAAGCTGTCATTGACTGTCTTACCTCATCCAAAACCTTACAAACTTCATTGGCTTAATGAAGATGGGGATTTGGCAGTCAATCATCAAGTAAAGGTCAAGTTTTCCATTAGGAAATATGAAGATAGTGTGATATGTGATGTAGTACATATGGAAGCTTGTCATATCTTATTGGGGAGACCTTGGCAATTTGATAAGAAAACCATGCACAATGGTCTCACCAACGAGATTACCTTTACTCTCAATGCTAAAAAGTTTGTTCTTCATCCTCTTTTGCGATCACAAGTGGCTGAGGATCAACTTCAAATGAAGAACAAAAGAGAAAAAGAGAAAGATGAGGACAAAGAAAAAAGTCCTCAAAAAGTCCAAAAGCTAAATAAAGATAGATTTCCTAAGAAAAGGAAGTCTAAATGTAGCCCTCGAGGTGATGGTCCTTTTAAAGTGCTAAAAAGAGTCAATGATTATGCATATAGGCTAGAGTTGCCTGAGGAATATGATGTACAATGCACCTTTAATATTGCTGACTTAATACCTTTTGCAGGTGATACAGATGATGAGGCAGAAATTTCAGATTTGAGGACAAATCCTTTTCAATAGGGAGGGGATGATGAGATGCCTCTAACCAAGGGACCCACAACAAGAGCAATAGCTAGGAGGATACAAGAGGAATGGGCCTCCAATGCACATACAAGGCCCAAGATGAACTGTACATGGGCCAAGAAAGATGTGAAGACCTAGCCTAAGACTCTTTGTTTGTAAATATTAGAATAGGGTTTATTTTTGGGCTTTGTATATTGGGCCCAGTAGAATAAGGTTTTCTTTGGGCCATGTATTGGGCCTTAGAAGAAATTGGGCTTTAGAAGTAATTTTGGACCAAAAAGGGGAATTGGGCCAAATGGGCCAAGGCTAGTGTGTCTACTCTAGAAAAGCCCAGAAGCTTCTCAAACTTGCTCTCCAAGGATGAGAGTTAGCTTCCCATGGCAAGACAAGTGTGACTTGCTTAGTTGGCAAGTCACACCTCCCACATGATCCTTTTTGGCTACAAAATTCAACTTTCTAGATTCTTTTTCCCTCCATTTTTCTAGACCACTTGGCTCTACTTTTCTACTATAAATAGAGAGCTTAGGACCCTTGTTTTTTCATTCATGAATATAGTAGAGAAACTCTGTTGAGATGACTCCAGACTCCTCTCTTTTTGTGAATCAACTTAGGCTAGAGTTCTCCTTCTTGGTTTCCTCTAGCCCCCTTCCTTGAGTCTTGGCCCAACCTCACTTGAGAGCTTCTCCAAACACCATTGTTGCACCACTTCTTCTCTCATCTTCTAACTTCTGCACCTTCATCCTTCTCCATGGAAGCTTCATCAATTCCCCATGGCTTCTCCTTGGCTTCCTTACTCTTGAAGATGGACTCATCAAATTTTCTCTATGGTATTCTTCTTCTCTATCTGAGCCACTATCATAAAACAGGTGGCCCCAGCTTCCACTTCATTTATCGCCCTCTGAGCTGGAATCAACTTCAAACCAACTGTCTCGGAGAATACCACGCTGTGTCGTCCGCAATCAATGACAATATGACTGATCGACAACCAGTCCATCCCTAGAATTACGTCAAGACCCTCCATCGACAAGCAAATGAGATTCACCTTGACCCTACAGTCTCCCACCTCCATAGGGCACCCCACACACAAAAGTGGTGGATACCTCGCAAGATGCTGGTGTTGCAACTATCAGTTCGCACCCTAGCTCTTGCATCACAAGTCCGAGCCTCCTCACGTATTCATTAGACACGAATGAATAGGTGGCTCTAAAATTAAACAATACCACAACCTCATGGTTACACAACAAACATGAAAACTACACCAGGTTACCTGACTGTGCAGCCTCAGTGGTCGTCAGGGCAAACACACGCCCCAGTGCTCTAGGCCGATCTCCGACTGGTTTCTTAGCTGATGCACCTCTAGATGGTTTCTTATTAGGACATTGGCGTGCAAAATGTCTAGTATGCTCACACACGTAGCACTTACCAATGTTACTACCTCCGCTTGAGCTGCTAGCGGGTTTAGGACAATCCCTCCTCAAATGTTCTCCGCCACAGTTATAGCATTGCTCTGATACAAAATGTAACATCCCATCAGGATATTACGAATTTTTAATAAAATAATGAAAGTAAATTAAAATACGCTGCATTTAATAATACCTCATTTTCCCAAAATGCGGGAAAATTTGAAACTTTATTAATTAAATAAACAATGTTCAAATCCATAAATCACCAAAACACAAGGTTATAATCGCACCCATAAGGGTTTACATCTTATTTTAAAACCAAAGCTTCACTAGAGCCACCTGCATCAACAACATCTGCTCACGTGTACTGCGTCCACGATCATCGCCAATCACAAGCAAATAGGGTGAGCTTAACAAATATAGCATATAAAATAACATACACCTATATAACACATATATATTTAGACATGCTCAAACATCCAATTAATTCCATATATCACGGCCACAACCATGACTTTCGTGTTTTACCTCTTGTAGTGATTACTTCAAGATGACTTGCTGCCATACCTATCGGCCACAATCGATAGAGCACGTGCGGGAACCATTGCTACGGATCATACACCGCAATGCCAGGTGGAGTTCTCAAATACGAGTATAACCTGTAACATCCCAAGACTACCAAACTCGCCAGTCAACGACTGAGGAGGGCAATCTATTTGGACCCATCCGTACTGGCCACAACCAGCACACTCACACCGGCAACACTCGCCAACCCGAGCCACAACTCAAGGGTTCCTCGTGTTCATCCGCCATCTCGAGCCACAACTCAAGAGACGCTATTCTTAGCCACAACTCAAGCAATACCACGTGCTTAACCCTTATCCCGAGCCACAACTCATGGGATACGTTCCGAGCCACAACTCAAGGAACACTAGCAATCCCACCTTTAAAGCATCACTAAAAGTCTCATAGAGCACACCTATGAAATCAACAACTCCTAACTGCAGCAGTAAAATCGCTTGGCGTGGGACACGTGCCGCTAGGCGCTGCCAGCTCCCAGACCGCCTGACGGGTGACGCGTACCGCCATTAGTGCAGGGAAGGATTTCTGCCGCGGTTTTTTGGGCTATTTGGCACCGATTTAACACCCGAGACATATACAAGCGGGGTAAAAAATGATGTTGTTTATGCCTCGATTCAAAACCGAGGCATATTTAAGCTTTATTGCTTCGGTTCTTTAGACACTCGAGGCATAATAGGAATTACAAATTAAAAAAAATCATAAATGCACTTTCTGCCTCGGGTTGTGACCGGTGATTGAACGATGGTGTCTGCATCTTTGAAAATCATAAAGATGGTGAAGATTGCGGTGGTTCCGAAGGACGAAACTCATACATTGGTGTCTGCATCTTTGAAACCATCAAACTTCTCTCCTGTAAGTTATCAACAGAAACAGTGTGTTCCACTCAAATCACCAAACAACAACAATCTTTACAAAATATCACAGTACGTACGAGGCCTTCACAAAATATAGAGGATTAAGAGACGCTATCTCCCTCAAAACTGAGATCCAAAGCACAAAGCAATAAAATGAAAAACTAAAATGGATTTATAGAACTGCAAAATCGAAACTGTGGAAGAGAAATTACTTACGTTGTAGAGTAGACGGAGCAGGCAAAGAAACAAAGTTGGAAGGCGTTGAGCAAACCTTCATCTCGAGATCTTGAGTCATGTTGAACAATATCTAATGAAAACGGAACACACAAGAAAAATTGGGGGAATCTGATGAAAACCCTAACAAAGGAGCGGGGATTGAACGGAGGCAATGGCAGCGGCGATGGAACACCCTCTTCGATGGCGCAGCGGCAACACAACGTTGGTGCAGGCGGAATGAATGGCTGGCACGCGTAGTGGTTGTCGAACGCCGTTGCGAGATTCAACGGAGGCAATGGCGCCGAAACTCAACGGTGCGACAATGGTGCGATGGCTGTGCAGGCGGGATGGATGGCGTGTAGTGGCTGGATTCTCAAAGAAGAAGAAGAAGAAGGGACAACACAGCAATGAAATGGTTTAGGGTTTTTTAACCTTACGAAGCCCTATTACCTCGGTTATTTAGAACCGAGGCATATTCAGTCAAGTAAATGAAAAAAAAAACACTACAACTTAACTACATCGGGTGAAAAGTGACTGAAGCGTATTATGTTGCGGTTGGACAGTACCCGAGACATAAAGTTATATTATAATTTTCAAATTCAAAAAGTAAAAATTTTTGAAGCTATATGCCTCGGTTAAAATCACAATCGAGGCATAAAAGTTGACTTTAATTGCAAAAAAGCCACTGCATGTTTTTATGCTTCGGTTGCTCGAGAACTTAAGCATATACTATGATGTAAAAAGTCTGAAATGCACTAGTGTGTCAGGCGCTAAGCGCCTCAGAGCACTCCTTGCATCCAGATACGACCTGGCGGGACCCTCTGGTCCGCTAGGCGCCACGCGTTAGGTTCCTCCCTGAAATGGTCAGTCTCGCATGGCAGTTCGCACTACGATGCCAGGCCCACACCATAATAGTCCCTGTGATGTGACCCCACCAAGCCCAATTGCACCTTCAAGCCCAAGGCCAAGCCCAAGCCCATTAAAAGGCCCAATTACAAGATCAATGATGAAAAAGATTCAAAAGGGCCTCCCATTAGATGATCACAAAATCAATGGGCTTCTCACATTCTTTACATGGGCCAAAGAGATCA
>Ga0214544_1007761_pt1 | contig 18505 bp, 10 predicted proteins | sample CNSS3metaG_FD_160074 | JGI IMG/M metagenome (GOLD analysis project Ga0214544, IMG submission 160074) | Root nodule microbial communities from cowpea collected in UCLA plant growth center, Los Angeles, California, USA - CNSS3 | ecosystem: Host-associated > Plants > Roots > Nodule | place: USA... | reverse complement strand
GGCTAACACCTTCTCCAGGGATGGTTTAGCGGGGGAAATCGAAACCCCGGGTAAAGAACTTTGTAGAGGTTTTAATCCTGGGTAATGTAAAAATAAACCTCCGTTAAAAATATTTTTTCTTGTAGTGTAATTTTAAAAAGTATATAAATACAAGTTAATAAAATAGTATATAAAAAATAAGTTACGCTTCCTAACTGTAAGAAATTACATGATACGATTGTAAACCCATGAAAAAATTCTTATTTTTTACTATAGAATGATAGATTATGATTTTTTAATAGCAGTCTAACATGTAAAATAACTGTTGTTAAATGTTTTCGTTGTAGTAGTGATGTATGTTTTATGTTTGGTGTAGGAATACATGTTCTAGTAAGGTATACATTCTACGTCAAATTTATTAATACCTATCGTAGTAGGTTATACTTGTAAGACCTTCAAAATATTCTTGTTATGGTGATATTTTTTTTTTCATCAGTCCACTTGACACTTCAAGGATTCATTCATTAAATAACGAAAAAATAGTGTGGGTCATAAATTAAAAGCAAATAAGTGTTGGTTCTATGGACGGAACAGGAAGATAGTAACCATCTCACCACCTATAAAATTTAATAATTTTAAAAAATAAAAGTTTCATCCATTAACGAGGGCATCATCTCTCTTTCAATTTTTTAAAACATAATTATCTCTTAGCGAGAGTTTGACGCTTTCTTTATATCATTTTTAAGAAGTGATTTTAGCTTTGCAAGGATATTGCCCTCTCTATCTGCTTATTTTTTAATAATTTTCTGCTTTAAAAATTCATTTTATCTTTTAATAAGGGTTTTATTCTCTCTTTATATTTCTTTTTGAATTTGTTTTAGCTTAGCAAAGGTCTAATCCTCTCTATATATATTATGTTTTAAAATGATATTGTACATTAAAAAACTCTTTGTAATTTTTTGTAATTAAATAATTTTAAGCATATACTTACTATAAAATATAATAATTTAAAAAAATTTAAAATTTTATCCATTAGTGAGGGTTTGACCCTCTCTCCATTTTTTAAAATTAATTTTACTTTAGCCAGGGGTTATTACTCTTTATATTATTTTTTAAAATTTGTTAACGGTCCTCTCTGTTTATTATTAGAAATTAATTTTATCTTAATGAGAACTTTGTCCTCTTTATATTATTTTTAAAATTACCTTAGTGAGGGCCTAATTCTCTGTATATATTATTTTTTAAAATGATTTTTTGTTTTAGCACATTCTTTGTATTGTTTTTATAGTTTGCTAGCTTTATTAAGCCATAAATATGGCAGTGTTTATTTATGTTTTTTTTGTCTTTGTAAATATAAATATATATATATATATATATATATGTTATATTATATTAAAAGAGATTTCTAAGTTAGAAAAGTAAATAATAATATTTTAAAGTTTGTAATTAATTTGTGTTATTACGGGTTTGGATTCCGGGTCTATAATAATAATAAATTAGTATATTAATAATAAATGACTAAAAAACTAACATGAGACATTGTCAGTAACATAAACATGGCTAAAAATGTAAAATTCTTAATATATTCTTTTCTTATATTATAATCGATAATAGACTTTAAATTCGTGTTTGTGCAAACGTTGATGTTTTTTTGTGTGTTATTTTATATTAATAAATATATATTATATTAAAAGCGATTTTGAGGGTGAGAAAAATAATAATATTTTTAAGTTTATAATTAAATTTTGAATAAAATCAAAGTAAATCTATTTAGAAATTGAATGTCTCTAAAAATTGTAAATATAAAAAAGATAGAGCATGTGCAAAAAAAATATAGAGTAGTCTCACCAAAAATAATTTTATGTAGAATATACTTACTAAATATACAAATCAATGTATTAAGAAAGTGATCTATTGTGTACTGTTAGACTTATTTAAAAAGTGCATCAATAGATTTGTCTAGTATGTGTTGGTATACTCGTCAGATCAATATATATATGGACACATTCGTCTAATGTGTATTGTTAGATTCATCTAATCATTGTATAAAAAGACTCATCTATGTGTATTTTAAGACTCGTCTTATCTAACAATAAAATAATGAATAAAGTTATTTAGTATGTATTAATAGATTTGTCTAATATATTTACCAATAGACTCTTCTAATTAATGTAGGAATGGCTCGTTTGATATTTTGTTGATATACTTGTCTAATTAATGTATGAATAAACTTGTCTATTCATATATGTTAGATAAAAACTTTTAATGTTGATTTAAATATTTTTAATTTATTATTTTAAAAAATTAATATAAGATATTTCATTTTTATAACAATAACCTATATTGATTACAAAATTTATAAATTTAGGTAACAATAAATTGTGCAAAAGATTAGAGTCGGAAGGTTATACATGGATGTTTCCTAGTATTTAAAATTATGACTAACATATGATGTTTATTACAAATAGGGAAGTGGCAAATAGAAATAGGAATGTGTGTGGTATTTTATGCAGAGCTACACAGGAGTATGAACTTGGAAAAACCACTAAGTAGTGTAATTAAAAGTGACAAAAGCAAAGGAAGGACAACACCAAAGTGACCTTTTGAATTTGTTGGGCTTGGATAATTTTTTTTGCCAATTTGTTTTCTGTGTTTTCTTCTTGGGGGCTTCTCCATGTACTTCCAAACCTTCTCTTGTATTCCCAATAATTACCCTTTTGACCCTAATCAATTTTTACTTGTGGGTGGGTGAAAGAAAAGTAAATGAAATTTACTATGGCCATCAATGCTTTCTTTTTCCCTGCACCCCCAATAATTTACTGCTTTCTTCTCTCACAAAGTCATCACTCTCACCACCCACCGAACCACATGCTCCTCCTCCTCCATCGGTAGAGCCTTCTTCATCTACCCACTCCCATTCTTGTTTCCCAAGTAGACCTCTCTGAGACATTTGAAGGCTTCATGCACGTTGGTTTCACGACTTCCAATGGGGAGGAGTTAAGTGATTACACAATTAAGCTTCAAAAACGGAATGTGTAATTTGTGATCTGTTTCAAAAAAGTATGAAACGGATTCCGAAATCCGTTTCATAAATTTTCATGTTTTTTTGTGAAACGGATTTTGGAATTCGTTTCATACTTTTCTGAAACGGATCACAAATTCCGTTTCTAGAAAAAAAAATTAAAATTTGTGAAATGAAATTCATGATCCGTTTCAGAAAAGTATGAAACGGATCCCGAAATCCGTTTCATAAAAAAACATGAAAATTTATGAAACGAATTTTGGAATCCGTTTCATACTTGTCTGAAACGGATCACAAATTCCGTTTCTAGAAAAAAAAAATTGTGAAACGAAATTCGTGATCTATTTCAGAAAAGTATGAAACGGATCCCGAAATTCGTTTCATAAAAAACCATGAAAATTTATGAAACGGATTTCGAAATCCGTTTCATACTTTTCACGGATCACGAATTCCATTTTTTAAAAAACAAACGGATTGAAAGAGCACATGCAGCATATACCACGTTCAGGTTCATCAATCACCATCATCATTAAGGAAAAATCAAGAGAGAACTTAATTGGATTGTGGATTAAGTGCGAACGGAAGGAGATATGGAATGGCTCGCTCATATTGGTGGTCCTGGTTCGTGGTGGTGTGCGGCTGCTGGTTCCTCGTGGTCTGCGGGTGCTGCTCGGATGTACTCTACAAAGCCACTAGCGAGTAAATGTAAAGGCAGTAGATTGAGTGAGTGAGGAGAGATTGCGTGAATGAGTGGGTGAGGAGAGATTGAGTGAAGGAGGTGAATGGAGAGATTGGCAAAATTTTAAATGCCTCGCTGTTGCTGTTGTTCCTCTAAGTCAAACATATTCGTTTTAGGTTTTAGGGGTGCAAAGCTGAAGATTCCTGACGGGGTGCAAGGAGTTCAGGGGTGCAGTGCGGTAAAACTTCATTTTTACTGTTTTTTCTCTTTCTTCCTTTATTTTTCAGAATGGGCAAAGCTGGGAATAATGAAAGTTTTGGGGGTACAGAAGTAATGGTTGGAGGTACAAGGAGAAGCCCCTTTCTTCTTTTGTGAAACAACTTATTTTCTTTGAGCTTATATGTGTTGGTTAAACAAGTTGGTAGTTTGAAGGGGTATTTTGTAATTAGAACAAGAGTTAGTTTTTTGGAGGCATCCCTGTATCTCTTTTTTAGTTTCTTATGTTATTCTTTTTATCTCTGATAGGTATAAACACAGGTGTTGGAGCAACAAAATGCTATGATACTTTTATATATATTCGTTTTACTGATAAAACAATATTCATTAAGCCATAACATAGCACTTAAATCAAGATAAGTAATACTTGAGATTGAATGCCTTCAAAGTATCATATACTTTGCTTTAAGCTTTACAGCATAAATGGGTGGGTATATGTTCAGTGCAACATAAGCAACTAAATATGCATTTCCAACAATTTTCTTTAATGGCCTTAAACAACAAAGAAAATAAAATAGGGAAGGGCTTATGGATATCAATTATTTGGAATATTTGGAACCATAGAAATAAGATTGTGTTTAAACAAGGGAAAGTGGATCTAGAGGAAATATTTACTTTGGCACAATTAAATGCTTGGACATGGATGAAATACAAAGTTCCACATGTCCATTTCTCTTATAATGATTGGAATTTGTGCCCAATTGAGTGCATCAAATCAATAACGTAGAATCCTCCAATCAAAATATGATATGGAGGAAACATGTGTTATAACCCACTCAGACTATTCAATCTAGAGGTTTCTTTTGCTTTATGCAGAATATTTCACAGGGGAAGTCTTCAAAGGTGCAATGATTTACTGGACACACAATACTTTGATGTTTACTGATCAGGAAGCTCTCAAATAGATCATGAACGTATTGAATCTAGCACTGGACTAAAGGAATGAATCCAATAATTGTCAATGTGTACCAACTTGAATAAGTTCCTATGAGTGGATATTCTTAAGGTGGTACTTTTTAGTTGTACTTTGAATATGTAGGTCCTCTATTTGCCTTTGATCTTTTTGCTACACACATCTATTAGGTTGTTTTGTTTATTTAAGAACCTCAATGTAAAATCAGGATCTGTATAAAGGTTGAGGCACCCCTAAAGTGTCTCTGTATATATATTAATATTCTTTGCTGATAAAAAAAAAACATTAGAGTCATTTGAAGAAAAAAAAAGTATAAATATAATCAAGGAATAATTGTTTTGAAGATTTTATATTGTGTGGCTCGTGGGTACTAGGAAGAGTTCACTATTTTATTGTTTTTGGATGACTTTTACAAAACATTTTTAATAACTCTTCAAATCTTTTTAATAATTCACTTTTCTGACAACTTCTGCAACAAAGTTTTTAAAATTGATATTTATCATCACAAATTTTAAAATTTATGTCACAAAATATCTCGTTATTTGTAACAAATTGTTTATAATCACAAACTATCTTCGCAAAAGATAACTTCTTTTAGTGTGACTATTTTTTCTACATATCGTTTTCAATAGATAAAATTGTGAAACTATATTTAAGTTTTCTTGTTAAAATGATTCTAACATATCTTTCCCGAGTAGTAATATTTTCAGGACTAACCGTGATACTGTCTAAGAAGTTTTTATTGAATTAAATTTGAAAAACGTATTTCGACTTATGCACCATAATTTCGACTAACATTATTTCATCAGGTTACGTCCTTTTCTAACATCTTCAATGCAAAAGAAAAAAAATATATAAATCAACGTTTCTTAAACTATTTTGAACAAAAAAAAACAAAGTAGCGTGAACGTTAGAACAACATAATTCATTATCATCAAATAAATGACTTTAACTTATTTCACAACAATAATGCACACATATATTTGATTCTAATACAACAAGAACAGAAAAACTAAACTTAAACAGAAAAAATAGATAGTTTAGCTCTTCTCATAATCTCATTTGGCAGCAATAACACACTATGGATAAACCTCAATGATAGAAAATAAACCTATGGGAGTAATGTTGTAGTTATTGAAGCCAGCAGAGAAAATTAGGTTGGCCCACTCTTTCTGATTTCTTTCTTTTGCACTGAACAGCATCATCATCTACATATCAAGGAAAAGCTGCATTTCAGTTAATTCATGATCTTCCTTCTTATTCTCCATCACCATGTCGATGATCATAACCCTTCCCTTACTTGCTATTGCCTCCTTGCAATTTTTCAGTATTTTCACACATTCCTCGTCCTTCCAGTCATGCAATATCCACTGTTTCATTGTCAAAGTATAAATGATAAGAATCACAAAATCAAAAAGGGAAAATCATTGCATATTCAATTTTGTTTTTCAAAAATCAGCACATCACAATTTACTTTATTTTGAATCAGTTGTTCTTTATTTTTGAGTTTATACTTCCAAGTTTGGATCTGAGCGAAATACTTTTGTTGTGTGTTCTTTTTCTTCCAGATGTCACATGTTTGTCTTTATTCTTACACCTCCTTTTTGTTGGTCCTTTAAATATTTAGAGTAAAATAATGTTTTAATCGTTATATAAAAAATTATTTGCCTTTTAACTGCAACCTCAAAAGGGTTTGTTGATCCACCAGTTAGATGAATGACAAAAACCATTAATTAATCATAAAGAGCATTTTATAGAATGTAATGAATAGTATATTTACCTTTAACATAATGGAATCTGCTGAAGGAATTGCTTGAAACATATCTCCTCCAACATATTCTATGTTCTCAGTTCCTTGCAAGTCAGCAACGACATGCGGAAGATCCAGTACAGTGCACTTTAGATGTGGGAATGACTCAGCAATAACCTTAGCCATTAAACACTCCTTCACACTTCTCAATCACTACACTAGAAACCCATTTACTGTCACTAGCCATGGCATCGTTGAAAAAGTGGTTGAACTTAGGCTCACACCTGGCAAAATCCCAAAATGTCATCCCATTTTCAGTTTGGAATGATGTAGGGTCTTCATTTGTGAACCAAGTAGAGAATTGAAACCATGGATTGATCATAATTGGATCAAATACTAATTGAGGCAAATATCTCATACTAAAGCTATGGTCCTTTAAGAGTAATTTAGATGCATCGGTTAGCACATACATGATTTCACCCTCATTTGGGGTGCCCTGGTGTTCAGAGAAGAAACCAGAATGAGTCAGAATTTTCATCAAACGGCTGATAAAGGAACTCTTGGAATGGTGGAGTGGTAATGAAGCAATGAGTTGTGAGAGTGGCATAGGTTGGCCATAGTTGTGTATGATATCTGCTATGCTCAACTCAACAGCCCACTTAAGAGACAAAGAGTTTATGAATTTGAAAATGTGATTCCAGATATGGGTTTGAGCTCGAAGCAATTGTGAAGCATGCTCTTCACCCTGGGTTTCCATGGACAATTCTTGTAGTTTGTGTGCTATAAAATCTCATATTAGCTCTGTGTTTTTATAACGACAAAAGGTGTGCTACATAAATATCTTCATGCTTTCTTGCTACTAACAATATGTTGATAAAAATGATATTTTCATAACCACATTTTCTTTTAATAGTTACTAGCTAACTTTATTATAATTAAATATAATGAAAGATATAAATACAAATTTTAGAATCAAATAATAATAATAATATACATAATTGCGTACTAATGATATGGAAAATCCTTAATAGTTAAAAATGTGGTTCATAGTAAATGTTTTACATATGCATATGACACCAGTGTAGCAAATTTGCTATCGATTATTTTCGACATTGTATTTTGACTTTTGAACCAAAATATATTAAGGTGCTGTAAAAAAATGGTATTTTGGCTTCGGTTTTGAATCAGAGTACAAACTTCGACATTAAATTTCAGTTGTCTCTAAAATCGAAATCTATTCAACTATATATTTCAATTCCTTAAGCGACCAAAGTCTATTACGATATTTTAACAAAATATATATTTTCATTTTTATAACAACAAAAGGTGTGCTACCTATCTTCATGCTTTGTTGCTACTAATAATATCTTGAATAAAAAAGATATTTTCATAACCGCTTTTTCTTTCAATACTTACTAGCAAACTTTTTTTATAATTAAATATGATGAAAGATATAAATAAAAGTTTTAGAATAAAATAATAACAATATACATATTTGCGTACTAATGATATGGAAAACTTTTAATATTTAAATATGTGGTTCATAGTACCTCTTTATATGCATATGACACTAGTGCACCGAAGAATTTTGGTACTGGTTATTGTTCGCATTATACTTTGATTTTCGAATAAAAGAATATCATGACGAGGTTAAAAGGGAGATTTTTTTTTCTTCAGATTGAGCATAAACTTTCACATTAGGCTTTAGTTGTTTTTAAAACTAAAGTCAAATAATACAAAATTATTAAAAAAAAATAAAGGAATTGGCTTTGGTTATGAAAAACGATCAAAGTCTATTCGACTAGATGCTTTGGTTCCTTGAACAATCAAAATCTATTGTAGTATTTAAAAAAAACGTCATTTTCAATAACTCCACAATGTATTAAAAACAAACAACATACGTAAATTAAATGTGATTTTCGTGCTTTTACAATACATATAAAAAGAAATAAATCAAACATATAAATATATCTTTTATAGGGTTTAAAAAAGGGAATGCAGACCTAGGAACATAAGAGAACTGAGTCCAATAACAATGGTTCAATTCACTATAGAAAAACATTCAAGTATGGGAGCTCTTTAAATGGTGAGTAAATGATGAATAAACAAAGACAATAAACCTAAACAACAAACATTAAAAACTTCTTTAAACATGACGATGAGAACTTTTAAATGAGAAAACAAATAAGAGAGAGAAACCAAAAAAGAAAACAAGATGAGGAAATAAGAAAAGAAACAGAAAAAGAACATCAACCCTAGAAAGGTCAACAAAATAACCAATATTAATTGGAGGCCTCCTTCAATGGGTATGATTAAATGTAATGCTGATGGAGTAGCTAGAGGAGCACCTTGTCCAAGAGCGTGTGCTCGTATCTTTCGTGATGGAGTATTTTAAAACACTTCAATATTGACATCCACCCTAGAAAGGCCAACAACATTGATTTTATAGGAGGTTTCACTGCTTTTATTGGTAATGCTTATGTCATTAAAGCAGAGCTTATGGGAACCATTTTTGTAATAGAATCAGCAATGAACAGAGGATGGTCCAATCTTTCCTTGAAACTGACTGCTTTTGTGAATTACAATATTGTTCTTTGGAACATCAGAAATAGATGAAGAAGATATTTAGACTGAGTTAAAAACATACACTTTATGATTACTCACATTTGTAGGGAAGGAAATAAGTGTGCAAACAAACAGGCCAATTTGAGTATTTACTCGTAAATTGAGTTCTTTTATATTTGATTAATCTAGTTGTTTGTGTACTTGTGTATGGACTTTGACTTAATCCTTCCATATTGTACTTGCTTCATTTTTATGATAAAAAAAAAATGGAGATGAACATACTGTGATTATAACCTTTATCTTTTGTACGATATTTATAAGTTATCTAATTGATACGTAGTATTTATGTTAAAAGTTATGTTTTAAAAAATTAATCTTTTATAGCAGAAAATAGAAATAAATCTAGACAATACGTTATATATGAATAAACGTACGGAATAAATTAGTATTTTAAGGTTTATATTTATAAATATTTAAGAATATTACTATTTAATATGTAATTTTTTGTAAGGAAAATGATAAATTTTTATATATAATTACAAATCTTATATAATATTTTTGAACAAAATTACTTTCCATATAATTCTGTAGATGTTGTGAATTTTTAATCACAATTACCTAAATTTTTCATATAGTCCAAAAAATATTGAAGTGTAGTGATATGTCCTAAATAAATTTTTGTTTCTATAGTAATTATTTTATTTGTGTATTATTCAATGTTTGGTTAATAAAAAGAACATGACTTGCCCCACCTGGTTTTAGAAAAACAAATTTGCATAATGCCTTCAAAGTAGGACATGTGAACGAATTATGGACTTTTTGCTGCAAGAACTGAGCATATTGCCAAAAGAGATATTGCCAGATGATATTTATATTAATCTTTTCTGCGAATTTCTATATCTGCATAGTTTTCGTTTTAGAATGGTTGTTACATATTAAACCTTTTTAATACTGACAATTATAAGAGACTATTTTGTTGAAGAATTGGGTTATTACTGACATAATAAAATCTACATTTGATGTTTAAATCTGCGTGTAGTTCTGTAACGCTGGCATCAAAGTTTCCATCACACGCTATAACCGGACAAAAACCTAACACATCATTGGTAGTTTTCACAAATTTTAATGCACAACGCCATAAATGACAAGACGCACTGTCTCAAATGTTTGATTTGATTTGAAGAATCATTCCAAAAAAAGAAATCATCAATTCCGTGAGATATGACTTTTAGATTTAATTCAAGTCTTTATCAAGTTAATGGTACATTTTATTTACATGAAAAAATAATTGTGTTCTAATATGGAAAATTCTTATCGTAGTGTTTCTTTGAGCATATTCTATACGGATGGATTCATAAAATATTTTGTGTTTTCTTTCAGTGATTTAAGAATATATTCATAGACAAATTTGTGAAATTGTATAAAATTTTCATCTTCCAAAATGCAAAAATTTGTAACAATAACAAATAATTTGACTATTTTAACCATTTCCAATACTTTCTTTTTTCTTCACAATGTTTCAAATATTTATGATTATAAAATAGATTATTCTCTATTATGGATACGATATGTGAATCGGATACGATACATATTCGATACGTCAATAATAAGATACAATACGTGATAGATATATGATATATGAATATTGAGAAGTGAGCAATAATTCTTAAAAGCATAATAACTATATGATCGTTATTATGTGGATCCAAAATTCCTAAATAAGGACCAATTTTAGTAACCAAAAATATGTTAGAAACAATTTTTCTAATTAAAGACCAATTTAGAGACAAATTATTTTGATTATTTTGTAACCAAAACTTGGTAGCTAATGTTAGTGAACAATTTAAAAACCACTTATTTTGGTAATGGTAACGTCCCATTTAAAATATAACACAATTAAATGAAACATTACACAAAAAATAGTAATAGAAGCAAGGTCCTCGAGTATTAACACTACTCCTTACAATTGTTCAAAGAAAAACAAGAAATGACCTATGGCACACCACGATGCCAGTAACCAAGTATAATAATAGATCATCAATATTTCAAAATAAAGCCCAATGATAATAAAATACATGGGCCATAGCCCTAAAAGAAACTCAGATGAACAGAAACCAACCCAGATCGCTACGCAGCGGAACCTCCATCACCCTGATGACCACGAGAAGTTCTCGTATCTGCTCACATCAATAAATTGATGATCATCGCAAACAAGCAGAAAGGGTAAGCTAAAGTAAACATGATTTATCATATAGTCACTTACAATTTCATAGTCAAATGCATATATAAACCAATCATGTTATGACTCATAAACAATACACTAAGACTCAAGACACGACTCATCCAGATACATATAATTAGTCGGATTCAGTGGATGCTTGCACTTGTGGTGGCCTTTATTGCTCTACCGAGCTAAATATTCTAGTGTCTCATCCCCACACACAAGGTTAGCCCTTAAAGGGTTCCAGGCCTCCTGCTACTCTCACCACTCGAGTCAGTACACTCTATGTGAGACTAACTGACTCTTTAGAGTGTTAGGATGCAATCCTTATCTTGAATCCTTACTAAAATATATAGATGGGCCACCACCATGAACTCCCACTAACAAGGGTCATGGAATTACGTCCCGACCAACTGAGGCACCACCATGAAATCTCACCTAGAGATTCATGGAATTATGCCCTAACCAATGAGGCACCATGTAAGACCCGTAGAATTTAATTAATTAACTAAATAATTAATTAATAAATGCGGGTGGTACAAGCATTTATGACATTAAATTATGATTGGTATGATGTGAAAAAGTACTAGCTCAGATGGTTAAGAGTACTTTAATTGTGTGAGAGGACTTGGGTTCGAGTCCTATGTGTGCCATTTGTGTGTTATTTAATTATCTTTGTTTTCATAATATGATTGTGCATGTTAAATAAGAATATAATATTTGAATTATATTAGTTGGTAAGAAACATGAATTGGCATGATGGTTTGACATTGATTTGGCAATTGCATGATTGTGGGTTCAAGTCTTGGGGAACGTAAATTAAACTTTATTTTTGTTAATGTTAGTTTTGGATGGAATGGGAAGGGTTAAAGGAAACCCTAACTGAACAGCCATAATGGACAAAGCACGAATTCTGAGTTGTGGTGAGGTTTGAGTGAGATTCTTGGGGGCTAAATTGAGAGGAGACGAAGGAGGCACAGGTTAGGGGAGTTTTATACGCAATTTTTATATTTGAGTATAAATCGTATGAATGTTGGTATGAACTGTGTGCATGTTCTTGCTCTAATTGTTTTTGTTTGTCATTCTAGAAAATTTTCAAAAACCGCCTAGCGGGCTGTTTATATGCGCCAGGCGGCGCATGCACTTTCATGCTGGTTTTGGGTTCCTGCGAAGGAACCGCCTGGCGGCCAGGGATGCGCCGCCAGGCGACACATGGCCATGTACTCAATTTTCTGGGTTTTTATGAAGGGCTTGGCGGTGATTATCGAACTGCTAGGCGACGCGGACCCTTTTGGTTCTGATTTGATGATGTTGGGGTTCTCGTGTGGTTTTTGATAAGGGAAAGCTTGGGTTCTCACATGGGGGAAAGATTGGATGTGAAATTGTCTTTGAATTTCATGTGATGGATGGTTAAATCGAATGAAACAGTGTATGTTGTAAAGTTTGGGGAAGGTTTGGGTCTGAACACATTAGGATTGTTATTTTCAAAGAAATTAATTGTAGGGAATGATTGAAAGAATGCAATTGGGTTAAGAACTGTAAGATAGGGGGTGAGAAATGGGCTGAACTCATGGTTGCACGCATGTCTTAGGGTTCGCAGAGGTTGGAGAAATAGGTGTTTCTGGAAAAAAATGCAGGAACCGCCTGGCGGTTCTCAGTTTGCCGCCAGGCGCCTTATCAGGATGTAGACTTTGGAGTTCTTGGTGCATTTTGGGTTGGTGGATATAATTTTGGCTCATATGGGGCATAAGTGTGGAGTAGAGAAATTGACTAGGGCTCCCTATACGCACTCATCATAGGGTCTTTCGCCCATTATGGGTCAGCCTTAGGCCCAACTGATTTGGGGCAGCCCTATAAAAAAGAGGAGAGTAAGATAATTGGGCCTTACAGTAATAAAAACCTTGGTAGCTAATGTTAGTGACAAATTTAGAAACAAATTCATAATAAAGACTATTTTAATTATCAATTTAGAGACCAATTATATTTTTTTTGAAACTATTTAAGTTGTTAATAATTTTTAGTTTAAAATTGGTACCTAAATTGGTCATTATATAGTGATTAATTATTTTTTGTTACTAAAATTGATTATTATTTAAAATATTTATTGTAGTGTTTTACGACTTTATAAATTAGATACTTCGTTGATGAGTATCGATAAAGTATCCTAAAGTATCGAACAAGAATACGTGTCAGACACAAATACATGTCAGACACGAATACACGTAACCCAAGTTGAGGTGTCGGTGCAACATAGATTATTCTTAAATTATAATTTACACATATATATATATATATATATTATTAATAATTATATATAATAAAATAATAATAATAAATAATATATTTATATGTGTAATAATTATTAAAATTAATAATATATATATATATATATATATATATAATAATTAATAATATATGTCTAATAAATTATTAATAATATATAGATATATATAATAATTATAATAATAGTTATTAACTAATAATTTTGAATAATAATAATATTTTAAAAATAATTATAATAATTTATTTTGTATTATTTTCTATTAAAGTTTATTAAATGATAGTTTTTAAAATGTAATATTTTTAACTAATCTAAAAATTATTTAATATATTTTTATATCAAGGGTATTTTAGTAATTCTGAAATTTTATCTATTATAACTTTTTATTTTATCTATCACATTACTCAAATCATTCACTATTTTTTATAAAATTTTTCAAATCCATTCATTTTACCTTCTAACTCCACACAAAAAATATACATATTCATCCACATAAATTCACACAAATTTATCTTTACACTCTTTCCCAAATCCATCTATCCATAAGAACACAGCCTAATAGTTAATAATGTGGTTCATAACTCTTTTAGATATGCATATGACATTGCTATCAATTATTTTTCATATTGTAAAAAGGTAAAGTAAAAAAATTTGATTCTGAATCGTAGCATAAACTTCAATATTAAATTTTGATTATCGGTAAAATCAAAGTCAAACAATAAAAAATTATAAAAGAAAGGAATAGGCTTTAGTTTTAAAAAATAACCAAAGTCGGTTTGACTGTATGTTTCGGTTTCTTGGGCAATCAAAGCCTATTATGATATTTAAAGAAATATATATATATATATATATATATATATATATATATATATTTTTATTTTTAGTTACTCCACATTGTATTAAACAATCTAAAAAATTAAACCAAAAGTTAATATCACCAAATGAACTAGAAATAAGCATCATAGGTAAATTAAATGCAATTTTCACACTTTTATACGACATATACAAAAATAAATAAATCAAACATATCTCATCATATTGTTTTTAGGGTCTTGAACGAGAATTGAATCTAACAACAATGGTTCCATTCACTATGGAAAGATATCCAAACATGAGAGCTCTTTAAACGGTTAGCAAATAATGAACAAACAAACAAAAATAACCAACTTGTACAAGGTACATCAAACACCTCTTTAAATATGGTGATGATAACCTACAAATAAAGGAAAAAAACACGAGAAAAAGAAATCAAAAAAGAAACACAAAGAGAAATCAAGAGAAAAAAAAAAAACTTAGAAACGAAGATGAAAAAATATAAGATATTTATAAGTTATCTCATTGATGCATATATTTATGTTAAAGCCATGTAACAAAAAATTAATCTTCTATAGCAGAAAAAATATAAATAAATATAGGCAATAAATTTACGCATACAAATTTATAAATAATTGTACGGAATAAAGTATTTCAAGATTAATACTTATAAATGTTTATAAATATTTTATAATATTATTATTTAATATGTAACTTTTTTAAAGAAGAATGATAATTTTATATAATTATTTTAATAAAATGACAAATCTTATATATACTACGTTTGAATAAAATTACATCTTTCTATAATGAAGCTTCATGCACGAAATTGGTGGAGAATTGAAGCTTCCTTGCAGTGTTGGAGAAGATGGATCGAAGTTTAGATGAGTGTTGGCAGCGAAATGTAGTATGCAAGAGGTTCCTAAGAGGTTAGGCCAATTTAGGGAAGAAGGTTAGAGCGGAATTCTAGGTGAATAGATCTAGTAATTGGAATCTCAAGGCAAAGGAATAACAGAGTGCTCTCAACATTTATCTTTACATTAATCTCAAGAGTAACCTTATAATGAGTGTGGAGGCCTTCTTATATAGTCAAGTATTCGGCCAACCAGACTAATTAAACATGTGCACACTTAATTCAAGATCTAGATCTCCTTATTTGGTGGATAAAAGGATATGTGGCACTTCACACCTTCCATATTCAAGATCTAGCTTCCCTTACATTGGCCAAAATACAATCTAGACAAATTTATCTATCCAAATCTTAATATCCTCCTTGGCCCATTTGAATAATATATGAATAACTTTGGGCTTCAAAGGATTTTGAGAATCACCATCTTCTTGAATATTTTTAAGCATTCCTCTAGTGATTGAGCCTAGTGGGCTTGGGCCTTGTGTTGGGCTTGATGGGCTTTGGCCAAAGTCCCCAATTCTTTACATATTATGAATTTTCAAGCACACTTTGTATTTTAGTCATTTTAATCAAATTTTATTAAGTTTATTTGACATTTCAAGAGTGTTTCATAATAGTATTTGACTTAACATTAAAGCAAAAATGTGTTAAACATTATAAACAACTCAAATACAATCCTGAAATGCGGACGAAACATAAAATAAATATAAAAAAAATTGATTAAAAGGACTAAATCCATGTATTTCGAAAGATGAAGGACTAAATTGGTCCAAAATTTTTTGAACTCTCCAGCAACAAGAAGGGACAATGCAACGGTGGCTATCATCGATAGAAGGTGGCACGACGAAGGCGACAACCCGCGATAAATGGCAACGGTAGTAGGGCGGCAATGACCTCAATGCAGACGGACGAAATAGTGCAGGGGTGGAAATTTCGCTCAAAGAGAATCGCGGTAGTGAAGAGGAGGAACAATATGAGGGTTCGCAAATTTGGGAACCTAAATAAGCTTTATGGTCTCGGTTCAATTAATAACCAAGTCCTAAAGCTCATACTTCCTCGATCCAATTTTACCTGAGGACAAATCGTTTGACCAAGTGGCATTTTTGAAATTTTTGGGTACTGGCTGCCTTATATGCCTTAGTTTCTTTCTGACCGAGGCATAAAACCCCTTACTATTGCGATTTTTAAGTGACCCGAGGCAAAACCGTTAGAGAATATTGCAAAAATGTCACCTCCTCCTTATAGGTTTCAGTTTCGCAATAACTGAAGCCTATAAGACGAATTAAAAAGTCAAATATGCACTAGTGATGATAGCATTTGAGTTATTTACACCGTTTGATACATTTTCACTCTGACGTTAGTTAATAAACTATCATAAAACACATTGTAAATGTCAAATAAATTTAACAAAATTTGGTTAAAGAAACTAAATTCATGTATTTCTAAAGTTAGAAGACTAAATTAAACCAAAATTTTAAAAATTAACTAATTTCAATTTTTATTAAAAATTAAAATATCAAAAATATAATTAATTCTTAAAAAAAAAAATCGACCTACAAGTCAAAACCTATACGAAACGTGGTAAACTTTTGAATTCACTTTTTCAAAACGAGAGAGGCCAACCCAGCTGTATTTTTCAGATCAAGTAAGGACAGACCTGAAGAGACATAACCGTCCCATTACCACCCCTAGACTTGCCCCACCTGGTTTTAAAAAAAACAAAATTGCATAATGCCTGCAAAGCACGACATGTGAACTAATTATTGGACCTTTTTGCTGCGAAGGCAAATCATTAAACCAAAAGAGTACATACCAGAGGATTTTGGCAGAGGATTTTTGCATTAAGCTTTTCTGCGAATTTCTGTATCTGCATGGATTAAAGTACTTGTACCTCATACTATAAACATCATAGTTTTTCGTTTCAGAACGCAATTTGGTAGTTACATGTTAAACCTTTTTAACACTGATCATTATACGAGACTATTTTGTTAAAGAATTGAGTTTTTCCTGACATAATTAAAATCTACATGTTTGAATCTGCATCTCGCGGGCATCATCACATGCTGTAACCTGACAAAAATCTAACACACCTTTGGCAGTTTTCAAAAATTTAATGCAACGATGCCCCAGTTGTCTCTATCTAACTAGAGGACGCCATAAATGGACCTTCACCATTTAAGTGCAGGATGCCTGATAGGGTAAGTGACCACAAAACGCACTGTCTCAACTCTTTGATTTCATTTGAAGAGTTTGCCATAAATGGATCAAGTCTCTATCCAGTTAATTGTCCGTTTAACTTTATATAAATGAAAATAAATAAAAATAATATTTGTTTTTTTTAAAACTATAAACTTTTATAAATAAAAAGAATTTAATACCTATTATGATTTAATTTATAAATTCTAATTCATATATAGAATATTTTTTTTAAAATATATTTTTAATCTCTCCATTTCTTTACTTCCATCTTCATCAATCTACACATCGAAAAGCCTTCCGCGCTCACCATGCTCATCTTCTATCAAAAACCAGACACCTCCATTCACAGACCCCACTCCACCTCCATCAACTCCTCAACCTCTCCAAACTTCATCTTCATCTCCATTACAAAATCCACACACAACAATCATACAACACCCACACTCACCACCATTGGCGGAAGAAGGTTATGACATAAGGGAGCCATGACTCTCCCAACAATTTTTTTCTCTTTATTTTTATTTATTTAAAAAATAATATTTATATATTATTATTTTATTTATATTAATTGATTTTGATTTTATTTTATTTTTATATTGTTCCTGCAGAGGATAAATAAGATAAGTTAGGCACGAGTATCACCTTACCATGTAGTCCGCTATCTCTTCAGTTGGCTTCTTCCCAGTCGATACATGTCAGCTTGAACCCAGGAGGGGTTACCTGCAGAAGAGTCTCCGAAGTTCAAGTAAGTCAAAGCTCTCAGAGAGTCAAATTAGTGATTAATGAATGCGTACCTTTAATTGCTGGGGTCCACGTATATTTATAGAGCATTAATGATGTTTGACCATCTCATGGGCTGGGCCTTGACTTGGGCTCTAGCTTGGGCTGTGAGTGGGC
>Ga0214544_1007760_pt1 | contig 18506 bp, 10 predicted proteins | sample CNSS3metaG_FD_160074 | JGI IMG/M metagenome (GOLD analysis project Ga0214544, IMG submission 160074) | Root nodule microbial communities from cowpea collected in UCLA plant growth center, Los Angeles, California, USA - CNSS3 | ecosystem: Host-associated > Plants > Roots > Nodule | place: USA... | reverse complement strand
CCCTTTTGGCTTCGGACTTTTCTTGAACCGAGGCATAAAAGTTGCCTGGAATTGCAAAAATGCCACCGCGCTGTTATATGCTTCGGTTCCTTACCAACCGAGACCTATAAGGCGAGGTAAAAATGCATTTTTGTACTAGTGGAAATTTTATTCTGTATTCTAATTTAAAAAGTATACAATTATAATTTTTTTCTAAATATTTGATATTGAAGAAACAATTCTCCTTTTAATATTGAATATTTAAATATTATGTTTCTCAACCACAAAAAATATAAGAAATTTATTCAAAATATTTTTAAAACCTCTTTTTATGGTATTGGTTACATTAAAAAATGTTTTCTCTAACATGTTGCCATCAATAATTTTTTTTCTCAACCACAAAAACCTCCTTTTAATATTGAATATTTAAATATTATGTTTCTCAACCACAAAAAATATAAGAAATTTATTCAAAATATTTTTAAAACCTCTTTTTATGGTATTGGTTACATTAAAAAATGTTTTCTCTAACATGTTGCCATCAATAATTTTTTTTCCAGTGTCAATTGTGAAGTATTTCTTCTAAATGCTACAATTTTAAAATCCTACGACCATAAATTTATTCAAAACATAACAAGTTTTGGAGAATTATAAAGTTTTGTTGTGGTCATTTATCTTAAACTGTTCCACAAGAAGGCCTTTTCAGAGTAAGGTATTCAATATTTAAATTTATGAAGGTAATGACGAAGAAAATCATATTTCTAGTATTATCTAATCAAATGTTTTCTTTCTTTCTTAATGGCATAACTAAAATTCATTACATATAAATGTATTGCAATATCTAATATCCTATAAGTTTAATAATATTTTGTGTTCCTATATTTTTATCAATGATTCAATATTTTGTCTTTCGTTAAATATCTTTCTTTTATTATTTTTTGCATGTTTCTACATATTTTTTTAAAGAGACTCAACGTTATTCTTTTATTACGTTAATGTCATTTCTCTTTTTTTTATCCTATTATTGGATAATAAATATATAAAAAAGTTGGATAGTTATATTAACAAATATGACTCATAATCTCTAACGATAAAATGATTCCATCGATTTTTTCTAGAAAATTAGGGTCACACTTAATCGAAAATAGATAAAATAATATTAAATTATTACTACTAATATAAGTACTAAACCTACTATGAAATATATCTAATATAAGTAATTCCTCAAATATACGAGATCTGACGTGGTCATAATTATTCATATTTTTTATAGAAATTCACTTGTACAGTTATTATTAAAAAATATTTCAACTTTATACAAGCCGCAATAAACATAAGATTGATAATATATAGAGATAAAAAAAAATATTCATACTGCATGTAGTATAGAAAAAAAAAATATTCGTACTGCACGTTAGAATCTTAATCTTTGTGATCTCAAACTAAAAAGAAAAGAAAGGAAAATAGAATAAAAAGTAAAATTTATGTATTATCATTACGAAAATCTTATTCACAATAAAAAAATATAATTCAAAAGAATACAATTTGTGGATTACAAATATTTAAATCATGCAAAGATTAATAAATATGAGTGGCATGGAAAGCACAAAACTAATTATCAATAAAAAATAATTCATAACGATAAATTATTCATCAAGAAGATCCATATATCGGTGATCAAATTTAATTTCGAAATTTTGTAAAACATAATCATAATTTTTTATCAGGAGCACCAATCTTTTATTAGGAATGTGTTTCTTTAAGTAAAACAATTTGGTAGGTGGAAAAATAGTTATTAATAGTAACCTATTTTCTGGATAATTAATGCGGTTAGCAAAATATTATTACCAAACTCCAAGTGGGTCTGCTATAACACCAAATTATAATCGGATATTGATTATTGATTAATATTCTTTCACAAAATAACTATTTTATAATCAAGTTGAAATTTTGTGAACAAGGTGGTCAGCACCACTAGAGTTAAAGACTATCCCACAAGAAAGTAAAATAAAAAAAATTATGAATAAATTAATTTCATTGATTAATAATTTATTTTGGCTATACTTCCGGATCTAAGGCCTATGGAGAGCCTTCGAAATTCTTCATCCAACAAGAAAAACATACTTGAACAAACTTCTTCAGAGAATTTGAGTAATTAATATTGATAAATTTATATAATATATATATATATATATATATATATATATATATATATATATATTATAAAGTAAAAATAATTTACACACAAATTAAAATATAAAATTTGGAGAAAATATATGAGGAATTTGTACAAAACTGATTGAGATATATGATAATTTTAATTCCTAAAAGAACTTATTTTATTTTATTTCTATTATTTTAATTTGTTATAAAAATTTGTCTGAATGAATCTTAAGTTGAAATCAAACATTTTTAGATTTTAGAAGGAAATATATGAAAAAGTTTATCTTATATTTTATTTAATCTTGTGTATTTGTAACCCACTATGACGAAAGACGTGTAAGAATTCAAGCTCTTTCCCACTCTCATCCTTCATTTAGTTTTCCTGCTCCTCTCTTTTTCTAGAAAACTTTTATCTTTCTTTTATCTAATTTCATTCCTTTGTAAATTGTGTTTTATAAAATTCAATAACATCGGATAGTAGTTGGAAAGTTTAGGATAATTTTTAATCGATCAAATTTTTAGAATAAGTTTTTATTTTTTTTAAAGTTATTTATGGGAATTTGTCATCAATTTTAGTGAAATTAGTTCAGAAAAATAATCATTAATTTGGTTAAATTTATATTAAAATTTGATTATATTTAAAAACTTTACTATAAGTCCTTAAATTTTGATTAATTATCTTGCTTAAACATTTGGAAGTAAAGGTAAAATGTGCTTAATATCTTGAGTTTTTTTTCCATAGAGTTGTGTTTTTGTTTAAAATATATTTAAATGTTTGAATTTGAAATAAGATTCGTATAGTTTGAATGAATGAAATTCGTCATGTGTTATGATTTTTGTATTAGATTATTGTTTTTTAGATAAATTAGTTTAGGTTGTAGTTATTTGAAGAAAAATATTTTATATTAGTTTATGAGTTTGATGATAATATAGAAGTATCTATAATCAATTTAAATGACGAAGGTTGAATTGAAATCAACGAAGATGATATTTGAGAAAAGTATGGATTGTATTGATCATTTTAAAATGTTTAAAAATTACATTTAACAAAATGACTTTGAATAAAACATTTGAAAACTGATTTGCGTAGTTTGGTTTTTAGATGTTTTTACTGAAGAAGAGATTCTTGCTCAAGCTCAAAACAAAGTCAACTTTGCTTTTTAGTCTTATTTTTACTCAAGAGAACAATATATAATTATTGTATTATTTTCTTTCCTTCTAGTTTCTATTAATGGTTTTATAAATATATAATGAATTAATCTGTACTTGATCGATACGTGATTTTGTTTAAGTGAATTATATGGCATGATAATGTTTATTAAGAATGATGCAAATTTTATTTATAAATATTATAATTTAATTAATAAAATATTTATACTTTATCTAAATTAAATCACTTTTATTTTTAAATATATTATTATTATTATTATTGGGTGCAACTCATGTAACGTCCCATTTAATTAATACGCGCAATTAAAAGAACGTCACACATAAATAGTATAACAACGCAGTCCTGAGATTTTTAACACCACCCCTACAAAACTAGGCACACCACGATGCCAACAGAAACAGGATGACGGTTTGATTAAAAGTATATAAATCAAAGAACAACAAATACATGGGCCATAGCCCTAAAGAAAAGCCCAAAAGAAACTAAAGTCCAATCCACGCCGACTATGCAGCGGAATTACCACCTCCCTGTTGTTCACGGGTGTTCCTCGCCTCTGCTCACACCAACAAGTTGATGATCATCGCAAAAGAGAGTACCACACAGTAGAACACACAACAACAAAAGTAGGGTAAGCTAGAACACAAGAGATTTCATCCATCAAATCAAATATAATTACACAATCCATTCACTCAAATTAACCAAGCATGTTATGACTGTTCAGGCAATACACTACGACACGACTCGACTCATCCGGATACATATAACTTCGTCGGATTCAGCGGACGCTTGCACTTGTGGTGGATACCTCTGCTCACCCCCGAGCTGCTCACCCCCGAGCTATGTGTTACAAGTGTTTCAATAATCAATTTCCCTCACCACAAAGTTAGTCCTTAATGAATTTCAGGCCTCCTGCTACTCTCACCACAGGAGTCAGTCCGCTCTAAGTGAGACTAACTGACCCCTTAGAGTGTCAGGATGCAATCCTTACCTAGTTATACAGAATGGGCACCACCATGGGCACCCACTAACAGGGGCCATGGAATTACGTCCCGACCACTGAAGCGCAACCCTGAAAAAACCATGCTTTAATTGTTTATCAAACTCTTCTTTGTGTAGATAGAGCTATTTTAGGCTTTGAAGTTGTGTAAGGGAAGAACAAGATTAAGAATCTACTCTAAGGTAAGGGAAGCTAATCATTTAGAAGTTATTAGTTTTCTTAAAATATTGAGTCTTGCTTTTAAGATTTAATTTGGGATATTCATAATTTTATCTTTTTGTAAATAGGTGAGAGGTTAAAAATTTATATTAGAAAAATTATGATAAAGAGTAAAAGAATTGATTCTTTTTTCAAGAAGAAGGCTTGTGATGAAGATGAAAAAAATGCATGTACATCATCTAAAATTTAGAAACTTAATGAGAATCCAAATATTAAAGAATTGGTTACATCTCAAGACTTCAATCGACACGGTTCATTTTTTATCACTTCAAGCTTGTGCTTTTAAAGGTCATGATAAAAGTACTGAAAGTCATTGAAAGAGCGTAAATGAGCACTCTGAATAAAGGTAACTTTTTTTTTTTATATATTATTGTTGATGATAAACTTTATGTTACTCTTTCATATATATTATTGTTATATTGTTTGGACTCTATTGTCCTGAGTGCTTATTTTGAATAAAAAAATGTAAAAAAATTAAAAAATTTTAATTAAAAGAAATTAATTTTTTTAATTAAAAAAATTAATTTATGTATAACAAATATAATTTGGCCTCCCTAAAATGTTTGGTCAAGTTCCGCCACTGCATTTAGATATATTTACATATGCATCATTAAACTCTTCTAGACACAATTATCCTGATACATGCATTTAATGTCAGAATCATTAGACATATTCAATTGTGGTGGCCACTACTACTCTACACAACCATTATCAATAAGTTTCATCCTACCACTCACACGGTTAATCCCTTCTGCGTCTTAGGTCATTATCTAGCCCTCAGACTATAACCTTTTGCTACTCTCACCACATAATTCATTTTACTTTATATAAGTGTGAATGATTATTATAGTGTCATGATATCTCCTTGCTTGATCCATGCATATGATAAAGAAAATATAGCAAAAGGATTTTCCCCATGAAAATACCTTATAATCTATCCATTCATACCATTGTTTCCCTTTACAAACCATCTACATCATTAGGCTCACAATTAATATCATAAAAACAGGAAAAACAAACAATCATAGATTTCTCATATAATTCCAACAATCTCAACAAAGAAATCAATGGCTCATGCTTGATACATTCACACACATGACATACATACAACAATTTCAATTGGGTCTATACATTCTCACACAAGCATTCAAAAACACATATTAGAAATCATACAACATATGCCTCTTTTGGAAATAATTAGTTCCCATCCTTTAAACAAAACAACTTTTTGATGTATATTGCACCATATATTTCTCATATATTTCCAAGAATCTCAACAAATAAATCAATGGCCCATGCTTGATACATTCACACACATGGCATACATACTATAATTCCAATTGGGTCTATACATTCTCACACAAGCATTTAGAAACACATATTAGAAATCATACAACATATGTCCATTTTGGAAATAACTAGTTCCCATCCTTAAAAAAAAAAAACTTTCTCATGTATATTACATTGCAACTTAACAACACATTTTACAAAATGTTTGAGACTTTAGAAATAAAACTATAGCTTCTACAAAATTTCAAAAATTACGTTCTTACATTCAAATTGAAGATAATTGAGTTAAGAACACAATGTAGAAAGAATCAACCTAATTAGACAATTGTAGAAAAAGTTATGCATTGAACAAACAAGGTCAAAGTTGTCAACAACCTAATCAACTTACAAGAAAAACTGGGCTCACTACAGATCTCTAACTCAAGATCTAACCGATCACAATAACAAACTCTGTGTCTAGGACCCGTTGTTAAAATTTCAACTTAATTTGACGATTAACGAAACATGAGTATTCATTTTACCAAGAGGAGGCGGTACAGGAAACTAGGTAGTATCCAACGCCATGAAATTTCGCCCAACGTTAGAGCTACAAAGGCCATGTTGTTCTAGGTTTTCAAAACTCAACGCCCAACGATGGCCAGTTGCGCAATGGTGATGTTAACAACATCTCGAAAACACCATTTTCAGATCCCAAATCATACATGTAATGACTTAAACTCATTCCTTTTAAAGCCTACACATGAAATATACATTTTATAGCACCCAACATGAAATCAAGTCCCAGAATTCCAAACAATCACAATTGTTCCGGTACATCTAATAAGTCCCACTCACTTAGGAGTCAAGATCAATTGCAGTTTAAATACTTTTTCCTTCCTCCGTCCTTTAAAACGCCTTTTAAGGACAAAACCGTGACGAAGTTTCACACTTCAAAACGAATAATAATGAGAGAATATAGAGATTTAGGGAAAAAATTATTTAAAGATAAAGGGAAAAGAGACATATGGGAGAAGTGAGTTTCTTTTCTACTTAAAAAGAAAGTTTTATGTTTTGCTTTTTCCTTTGAAAATTCTTTGATACGTTTTTCATAAAACAATGACATGCCAAGTCAACGTAGACAATTCAATGGCAAGAAATGGAATACAAAAGAAATCAGAAATCAAAAGACAATTTTTTATATTTATTAAATTAAAAAAAAAAAATCTAAAGCACATTTGAAGAAAAAAAAAACATATATAATTCTTTATAAAAATTATATGAAGAAAATTAAAAGGCTTATTAAACACGCAGCATATAGAGGGTACAAAATAGAGTAGTGTCTGAGTGTGACCCAGTTTGAGGGCAACCATGCAGAAAAAACATGACGGTCGTTGTTTCTGCAATTTTCAAACTGTGCCAGCCACTGCTACGTTACCTCCATCACTTCCACTCACCAATCACAGCTCGAGTAAGGTAAAGACACCACATTTTTTCTTAAATACACACAAACTTAAAATCTTGTGTATATAAATATGACAATAATATAAAAATACAATCTTTATTAAAAAATAGGCAAGTGGTAGGCCTAACATAGACAATAAACATAGGCATCTAACAAAGGAAGCATCTTCCTTAGGTTGCTCCCACCTTTTGTTGGGTCCCCTTTGACATTATACCAAAGTCAATGCAAAAACCTTGCGAAACTAAAATAAAAAACACTAAATCCATGAGGGAATTAAAAACTCAAGAACAAAACAGTCTCACTTTCATATCGACTTTTCATCTCTATCCTTTTCTTATAGAATCCATTTTTCTTCTCAGTATAAATAATTAACAATTACTCAACTGGGTCAGTGCTCCACCAGAGCATTCTCTCTTCTCTTTTGGTTCATACAAAAAGTCAGCGCCATTCTCTGTGTCTGCAATTTCACCTTTGCCCTCTAGCAGTTGTTGTCTCCATCGGGTACAACAGAAACAGAAGAACCAAACAAACACAACTCAGATTTGTTCTGCGAGGATTTCTAGGCATACCCACCACAACCTTTTCTTCAAAAAATGACTCATGAGGATTGGGATCTCTTTGCCATCGTTAGAAGTTGTAAAGCTGCCACCTTTACTGCCACCACAACCACCCAAAACCCACCCACCGTGACTTCCACCGCCGCTTCTATATCTCCGAACACCACCTCTTGCTTCGATTCCGGCCACGAGAATGGCTCATTCTCTTTCCCCAATCTTGTGCAGCCACCGACCAATGAGTCTCAAGAGCTTCACCAGTCGCTAATAAACTTCAACCCCACCACCACCACCTCCACCATTTCTAGCACTATCACTAGTGCTATTGGCATCAATCCCAATTCCACTTTTTCTGAAGTTGCGGGATTCATTGGACAACAGCATATACAACAAGGTCATCACCATCATCTTGTTCCTGCTCCCACAAATCACACCTCCATTGGAGCACCCTCCACTACTGCTTTTGACAGATTCCAACACCAGCACCAGCACCACCAACAACAACAACAACATCAAGCCCAAACCCCAGAACAACAGTTACAGAAGCAAAATCTGCCTCAACTTCGAGCATCCCAAACAAGTCCTATTCTTTCACCAACTACGCAATCACAAACACCCAGATCAAGAAAGAGGTAAACCATTTCAATTCCCGATAATAAACGCACTTTACTCAATCTCTCATTACATTAACAGAAAAACTCAAACTTTTTCCCCATACGATAAACCCACCACATCTTACATCAATTTCCATTTTTCTCCACAGAAAGAACCACCAGAAGAAAATTGTGCGTCATGTAACCGCAGACAACCTCTCAGCAGACTCATGGGCATGGCGAAAATATGGTCAAAAACCAATCAAAGGCTCTCCGTATCCAAGGTAAGCAAATAATCGAACACCTTATATACGTATATGAAACATTCTCTCATCAGGTCACAGTAATATATTCACAAATATTACACTTTGAATCCCGTTCTTTATCACAAGAAAAACTCATTCAGCGTAGTCTAAGAGTTTTTATTTCATAGGAACTATTACAGATGCAGTAGCTGCAAAGGCTGTGCTGCGAGAAAGCAAGTGGAGCGAAGCACCACCGAACCCAACACGTTCATCGTCACCTACACCGGCGAACACAAACACGCCAAACCCGTTCACCGGAACTCCCTCGCCGGCAGCACCCGAACCAAGCCATCTCCGACCCGTTTACCCGAAGCCAACGAAGCTGTTTCTGGTATCAAAGAAAACGCGTGTTCATCGACTTCTGAGCTTTCTACCACGTCGTTGAAGTCCGGCACGCCGGAGAACGAGGAAACAGTCGCCGCCGGTGAGCCTGATTTCCCTGACATGGAAATTGACCCTGACACGTTGTCTGATAACGACTACGACCTTCTGATACCCAACACGGGTGCCATGTCGGACGCTGTTCTCTTGGGGTTGACCAATGGAGCTGAAACAAAGACATCGGATCCGAATAGCGAATCCGGGTTGACCCAGTCCAAATCAGACCCTTCTTCCAACCCGTTGTAGACTCGGATCAGTTCATGACCCGTAAAACTTGCCATATTCTTGCGTATTGTAATGGTACCAATTTTTTATATAAATATATAATTTTTGTCTTAAATTACGCATATTTTTTTGTAAACATATATAAAGATTACTCTAAAAGATAATTCTACACTTTTTTTCTTGTTTAACCCTAATTATTTATTTTAAGAACATCTTTATATTGTTTCTTTGAGTTTTCTCTTCAGAACGTATCAAGTAAAGATGTACCTTATTTTTATAGGTGTTAGATTAAAAATAGTCTTTTAAAGTTAGTATTAATGTAACTTATTATCTTATTTATACATTAAGTTGAATAATATGATATTAATTTAAAATATAATCAAATTATAATACATAAATAAATATAAATTTCACCAACACATAAATTTATGATCAAGGAGGGAGAATTATTCAAATTTTGGAAATAAAATCTTAATGAAGTTTATTTTTTTAACTTTATTTCTATTATAAGCAGGAATAAAATATATGTTTTGAATGTTACAAATGCGTTGGACTACTTTTAGCGATTTATACTTAGTTTACATCACGTTTTAGGACACTCAATTATATTATTTTTGTATGTTGAACATAATATTTTTTTAAAATAGGGTTAAATATGTTTTTAATTCATGAATTTTGATCCAAAATTGTAATTCATTCAAAAATTTTGATACATTTTTATCCTTAAACTTTAACCCTTTTCATTTCAACCATTTTCTTTTAATTTAGAAATGAATGAATATAGTCAGTTTAACCCAATTATGTTAACTTTTTTTGATGTGTCGAATGCTTTTCATGTTAGTATTGAAGTTGTTTACATTGTTTGATACATTCCTGGTTCAATATCTACTGAAAAATGCGTTCAACACCTCAAAAAAAGTTAACGTAATTGAATTAAAAAGACTATATTCATTCATTTCTAAAATTTAGGGACAAAAATGTATTGAAGTTTCGGATATTGACGAATTCCAATTTTGGATCAAAGTTCAGGAACTAAAACATACTTAACCCATTTAAAATAAATATAAACAATAATATTTTATTAAATTTTTATAATAAATTAAAATTATATAGTTTAAATTATTATGCAAATTAACGTACATAAAAACAGTTAAACTTATGAAAGTGTTGAAGAATATATTTATGCTTTATTTAAAGATTTTACTGTAAGATAAATTGTAAATATATATTTTGCTGTTTTGTATCGTATCATATTTATTGTTTACATAATTATATATATATATATATATATATATATATATATATATATATATATATATATATATATATATATATATATATATATATATGAAGGTAACTATTAGTTAATATATTTAGACTTTCCAGTTTGAAATTTTTTTAATTTACATCGTTATGATGAATTATCACATCTGAAGTTTTGTCACTTTGAAGATTAAGCTTCGTCACGGTTTTAGATATTTTATAATTAATCTTTTGAATAGGCTTGTGTACGAAGTCAAACTTTTACACAAGTTAAGTATTAAATAAACTGGTTTCCCGACATTACTTTTTAATGAAAAAAAAAAAAACAATTTGAGGATGGTAACTTGTTTTCATTTGTTTTTATTCATTTTTATTTTTTTGACAGGGACTCCTGAATCAGTAATCAAACATCTATCATTTGGCTAAGTAAATTTATATTTAAAAAATACATTTTTGAGATACCAATTTCTTTTTTATTAACATGTATTTCGTTTAATATTATTACATAATAAAGGTTTAATAACATTTTAAATGTTTAAAACAAATTATAATTAATAAATATTTGATAATTCATTTATATTATGGAATATTTTTTTATATATAAAACAGTAAATGCGGAAGAATATTATTATCAAAAAGAGAAATTTTGTTTGCTTGTGATATCTTGTTGACCATGTCAAAGTTTGAAAGACATCATTATCAAGGTGGTGGCATGGATAGCACCAAAACATACCCAATTTATTAAGCATGCAACATTTAAGTTTTTTAAATGAACAGCATTTAGGTTTTTTTTTTATTATTAAAAACGGTGATGTTCTGTAAACCTCAATTCATAAACCTTTTCTATATTAATTATTGTTAGAGTAATATATTTTTAGTTAATAAAAGATAACAAATTTTTAAATGACAAAGATAATTTTGAAAAAAATATTTAAGACATTTATTACTTTCTTCACCCCCAATTTATCTGCATTTCAATGTTTACTAAAGATAACAACAAATGCATGCCTTTTAATATACTTTTATTAGAATAGCATCATTACATGTAGCATCATTCATCAATATTGAAATAATTTATATAACAGTAAATCAAGAAAAATAACAATAATAATACATTACAATATTTTTTTATCCAAAAAGATTGAACAAATGTCGGTAACTTTACATTATAATATCGAAACATAAGTTTTTATGGGACAAATTATATATACTAAAATAAACGTATTTGGGAGGTGGGGTATCATAAACTAAATTAACTTTTTTTATATGATAAACTTGGTAACTAAGGATTATATATGTATACATGTTTTAATAAAATTATATAAAAGAAAATGCAAGAATTATTTATAGAAGGTTTGAAAATGAATGTGAAATGAAAAAATTTGAAATGAACAAGTGGGGTGCTTCATGTGTGGACTCAATGTAAAGAAAAGTTCCCCACCTGTGCAAACCCTAATTTTGTTTTTATTTGATCTATTAAAATGTTTTTCTCTTGTACCAACTAGTAGTTGGCACTGAAGTCAAACCTTTTTTATTCCTAGGAGGATGAGCTGGTCAACCATGTTGTATTGACTCTTTTCATGTTGTTTCAATTATTGTGCAAAAAATGGTCACATTTAAGGTGGGAAAACAAAACATCTATGTTCATGGATATAGTATTGTTTGGGACAAGGATTTAATTAGGGTTGGGTGATACAAGGGTTGTTTAATGGTCATTGTATGATGTAATATGAATGATGCAAGTTGTTTTAATATAAAGTTTTGTAAATTTGTGAAATTGTCAAATTATTTTAAAGGGGTTAAGGGGTGACCTAGGGTTGGGGTTTGAAGTGGTCTTAGGAAATCATATTCTGGGAATTAAATTCAACTTGTTTAGGTCATTGGGAGTATGTTTCTTGAAGAAGATAAATAATTATTATAATAAATGGCCGGTTTAGTTCTCACTTCTTTTTAAATAAGATTTTTTAGGTTAAACAATCTAAATAATATCTAAAATTATAGAAAGAAAAAAATAGAAGAATTTTAAGTTGGTATGTTGAATCCTTCCTACAATCTTTTGTAAAAGATAAAAATTATATTGATCAATATATATCACATACATCCTCAAAAACTAAGATGGATGTAGAAAAACAAAATTCTTTAAACAGAAAATATAATAAAAGTATGTCGAGGATGCACACAAAATTCTTTGAAAGAGGTTGTATGAAACCACCATGTAAAACTTTCATAACATGGAACAATCCTACTCAAACTAGAAAACCCAAAAAATAAAATCTAACTTTAAACAGAAAAAAATTGTCGGTAAAGTCTAGATAGAAATGAGACATAAAAATTTTACATAAAGAAAATATTGGCCAATGATTTTACTTATAATAAAAGTTCATTGGTATATGATACATGCATTTCACCTACAAATAAAATTTGTATATAATATATTACATAAAATGACATCAATAAATAATAAATAATGATATTCTGATCCATTTTTAATCTATCGTTTCAATTATTTTTTAATTATCTATTTTAATTTTTGTAATGATGTGATATGATAATTTAAAAGTGATTATAGTGATAAATTAAAAGTGGGTAAAAAAATTATTATCTTCGATAATTTTACCCATGAATAATGGTGGTAAATAAAGTACAAATGTCTATGACTAATGGATGTTTATGTATTTAATATTATCGACGGAATAAACTTGTTGGTAAACTTGTTGACAAAAAATAATTCTTTCGAAAACTCATACCATTATAAGATATGCAAGATTATGTATACAAAACCATGTCCAACAATACACTTCACAATTATAATATGATATACAACCTTTGGTTATACATAAATTTCTACCAACAACATAATGGGTATCATGAAACAAAGATAGATTTAGAAAAGAAAAAAAAAAGTTAACATTTTTCTTCCACTAAACTTTGTTTCATACTACTCCAATGTTTTTAAGTGTTTATAAATTCATCAAAGAACCAAAAGTAAACATGGCGAAAGAAAAGGAAGTGAAGTTAACAATGATTTTCCATAATATGGACAAAACAATTATTTATACAATTACTTGCACAAATCCATATCCACGAAAGCTTTTATTTGTCATTTATATTACAGATTTCTCAATGATAAGAAACCCTAAACCCTAAAATTTATAATAAGTAGAAACAATCCTCATTCTATAAAAATGAATTAGACTATAAAAATATGGGACCAAGTATAGGCTATTATAATAAATGCTATTATGTTCCCATAATTTGTCAATCTTCTTAGTAATTATATAATAATCTCATATTTTTTAAAGTATAAATATAGTTTTAACTTTAAATTAATTGTATATATTTTTTTGTAAAAATATGAATATATATTTGTATATGATCAATTTTAAACTATAAAACTCAAAGTAAATTTGAGGTTAGACAAATTACACAGAAAATTATTACACAATTGTCTTTTTGTTCATGTTTAACCCAATTTATACTTAGGTGTATAACTCACACAATTATAAGTGAGGTATGTGTGGTTTGTTGTTGCATATTTGGGACTCTTGCTGGTTCATGGTATGAAATGGGCTTCGTTTTCACTCTCGATCTGGGCTTTTTTTCTGCACCTCCAATATTACTAACTGTACCCTCATTCTACAGATGAAAAAAGAGAGAAAGTGAGAGAGAGAAAGAAAGAGAAACAGTGGGTTTGGTTGGAAGCTTATTTTGGAAAGCTTGTTTTGACTACATTTTCCAGAGAGCTTGTTTTACAAATTTTGTTCGAGAATGCATCTCATATATTTAAGATAACTTATTGTAGAAAACTCAATCTCAGAAGAATCTCATATGCCCTAGAAAGCTTATTCTAGAAAAGTAGTTTTTAAATTAATTGTATATGTTCTAAAAAGCTTGTTTCAATAATCATATTCCAAAAGTCCTATTTTAGACATCATGTTTAAAATATTTCGGATAACTTATTCTGAAGTATTTTTAGAATAGATGATTCAAAAATCATTTTTACAAAAATATCAATTTAAAAATTATGGGACTGCAATTAGAAATTATTGAAGTGCATGAAGAAAAAGCCTTTAGTCTCTTGTACACTATAACAAAGCCCACAAAATGTTGCCAGCCAAACTTCTGAATCTGTCTTCAAACATTTGGTACTTGATATAGAAGTCACGATGGGTTTCAATATGTCAGTTGATTTGGTATACCATAGGTTTGAAATAGGTTAGATTGAAAAAAACTTCAATTTTTTTAAAAGTGGATCGAACTCAACTGGCTCACTTAACCCACGGATTAAACGGTTCAAGTCGGGTTGAAGATGAATTGACCCATTTAACCCACCAACATTTTTGTACAATTTTTTTGTTTTAAATTTTTTAAAATTTCATATTTTTAAATACTAGAATGTTGCTGAATAATATTTGAATAGTTTGAATGTTTAATTAATTTGTTTGTCATATACATTGATATTTTATTCTTTAACTATAATCTTTCTAATAATATTTTGAAAATTAGGTGAACACTTTGATTCCACTATTATGACAAATAAATTAAGTCAATTTTTACTCTTATTGTAATGCAATCAATATATCAAATAAATTGCAAAAAAGAACAACACTCATAAGTGAGTCAATCCACTAACTCACTAATCAGTGAAAGGTTGACCGGGTTGCAAAATTTTTGACTCACCAAAAAGTGAGCTGGATTGGACTAGTCTTTTTTTAGCGCAACTCATGATAAGCCAATCTGTATGAGCCGAGTTGGCTCACTTTGACACTCCTAACAAACAAAATTATTATGATTATTAAACTTCAATTTAAAAAAAAAAAAAAGAAATAATATAAATTTTGTTTCTATATTTCTATTCATATGCATGTTTTATCGTATAGTTATGATTTCATCATTTTCAATATTTACAGTAAATTATATAATAAACAACTTTTCAATTTGGTCAGATTGTCAAATTAATATAACGTGAAAATTGATTTTTTTTTCTTCTTAAAATTAGGTGTAAACTTTGTTTTAAGAAAATATGTAAGCAAATATTTTGCAGTAAGTGGTTGTGGTTGAGACCAACTAAATCATAGTAAAAATTAATAAGATATCATAAAGATATTAAATGAAAAAAGTATAATCATAATAAAATTACAAAATACTATTTATTATTGGTTTGATTAAGATGTTAAGAAGTGAATTTTAAGTATAACTTAATCTCACAAATCTAATATAAGGTAAGGTTTGCACCTATTTATATATTGTAAAGTGGCCTTATATTTAGTCAATGTGGGACTTTCAACGCATCCTTTCACACCGAGTCATATACATTTCGAGCATGAGACTATACATTAATGAGTGGTCTAATAGCAGCCAGATAGCGGATGAAACAATATACTCAACAAGCAACAAATTTCACTTAGATAATTCTAACCATGACTCTAATACCATGTTGAGAAGTAAACTTTAAGTCTAATTCAACCCTACAATACTAGTTTGTAAGGTGAGGTTTGCACCTACTTATATATTATAGATTTGTCTTATCTCTAGTAGACGTGAGATCACACCCCTCACACGAGTGTGAGACTAGACATTAATGGGTGGTCTAATAGTGATCTACTACCAGGTGACATTGTAGGCTCAATGAATAGCAAAATCTCTCGATAATGGATGACACAATAAGCCCACAAACAACAAATCTCGCTAGGATGAGCCCTAACCCATGACTGTGATATTATGTTAAGAAGTGAACTTTAAGTCTTACCCAACTCTACAATATTGAGTCGTATACATTTTGAGTGTGGGACTGAACATTATTGGTTTGATTAAGATATTAAAAAGTGAAATTTATTTGGACGAGTGTGAGATTAGACATTAATGGATGGTCTGATAATGGTCTGATAGCGAGTGACACGACAAACTCAATAAAAAACAATTTTTCTGATGGCAACAAGTGACACAATAGGTCCAACAAACAATAAGTCTCACTAGGATAGGCTCTGACTTATGGTTCTGAGACCATGTTAAGAAATTTTAAGTTTGACTGAACTCCACAAAATCGAGTTAAATACATTTTTTAGCGTGAGACTGGACATTATTGGTTTGATTAAGATGTTAACTTTAAGTCTAACTCAACTCCAAAAAAGAAACTTGTAAGCTGATATTTGCAACCTCTTATTATTGTATAGTGACTTTAACTCTAGTAAAAGTGAGACTTCCAATATAAGAAGAAATAAATTTATAAATTATTAGGCTAAATTACTCTTTTAGCCATTATTTTTGTCAAGAAGTGTCAAGTTGGTCCTTCAATTTTTTTTTGTCTCAATTTGGTCTTACTTTTTTTAAAAGTGATTCAATTTGGTCATTACTGTTAATTTTCACAAACCATGTTAGAAGTCAGTGTCACGTGTCAATTTATGGTTTTTAAAATTTTTGTTTTATTTTAATTTTAGTTACACATGTCACTTCAAGGTTGTGTCACGTGGAGATAGTCTCAATTTGATATCTACTTTGTTTTTTAGTATGTAGTCCCAATTTTTGTAAAAAGAAAGCAAGTTTGTTACTCCTAAAATTGACACTCAATTTATTTTTGGTATAAATCTTATGTTGATATTCTTAATAAAATTAACAATTTTATTAAATATTTGTAGAAATATTTAATAATTAATTTTAAACATTATACGAAATACATGTTTGAAATCATGTTAGTTAGAGTTTAAATGTGATTATTAAATCTACTTGAAACGGAACACAAATCATGCAATAACAAAATACATGAACAAATTAAAATTAATAAGTTAAATAGTATAACTCAAGATTCAAGTATTAACTCTATTAATTCACCCATGAGTTGACCTAAATATTTCGTATAGATTTTAAATTTTGTTTAAAAATGTTTCTATAAATATTTAATAAAAGTTTCAATTTTAGTATGAATATCAACATAAGATTTACACAAAAACTAAATTAGGTCTCAATTTAAAGAGAAACAATATTATTTTATTTTCTAAAAAAGTTGGGACTAACTTAAAAATAAAAAATAAATGTAAGGATCAAATTGAGACTCTCTTCACATGACAAAACCTTGAGGTGACATGTGTAAAATAAAATTAAATTCAAAAAAAATATAATTTAAATATAATTTAAAAAACCACAAATTGACATGTGATACTAACTTTAACATGATTTGTGAGAACTAATGACAATTGACCAAATTAAATTACTTTTAAAATAATCAAGAATGAATTCAGACAAATAAAAAAAAACTAGAAGACACTTGTACTTCTTAGAAAAATAATAACTAAAAGAATAATTTAGCCTAATATAATACACAAATTAATTATCCCCTGCACCACTATTTGTCTGTTTTAGGTAAATAAATTCAATTCAAATAAAATCTAAATTTAATTAAAAGTTAATGCAATTAAAATTTTACCTTTTCTTTTTCAGATGCAACTCTATTATTTCTTTTAATGAAATTTTAATTAAAACAAAATTAAATCCAATTAAAAATTAAGAATGTTCTTGACTACACCCTTCGTCTACTTCTACTTGGCTAAATGAATGGTTTAAATTAAAATAAAATCCAATAAAATTCAATTTAAGTATAGGTCCATCTCTTATAAAATTAAGAACATCAAAAGTTAGATTTGAAAATACAAACAATTTATTAGAGTCGTCAAAATGGATTATAACCCGCGAGTCAACCCAGCTCATCACGGGTTCGGGTCAGGTTGGGTTGAAAAAAAATTACAAATTTTAGTACAGGTTAAAATTAAACCCCAACCCGTTAAGAACCTGGCTCATTTGGACTGAACCCGTGATGAGCCGAGTTGGATCACCAACCTGCCAATAAATTTTAAATATTAAAATAATATATATATATATATATATATATATATATATATTATATATATATATATATATTTTATATATATTAT
>Ga0214544_1007753_pt1 | contig 18514 bp, 4 predicted proteins | sample CNSS3metaG_FD_160074 | JGI IMG/M metagenome (GOLD analysis project Ga0214544, IMG submission 160074) | Root nodule microbial communities from cowpea collected in UCLA plant growth center, Los Angeles, California, USA - CNSS3 | ecosystem: Host-associated > Plants > Roots > Nodule | place: USA... | reverse complement strand
CTATCAGAATGCGATTAGCAGAGAGCCAATCCATCCCTAAGATCACTTCCAAGTCTTGCAGAGGCAAGCAGATTAGATTCACCTTGTACCTGCGTCCCTCTACCTCCACTGGACACCGAGCACACAAAGACGATGTCGTGACCAATCCCGACGCCGGAGTAGACACCGCGAGCTCGCACTGTAGCTCGCTTACTGGCAAACCCAGACGTTCCACAAAGGCAAAAGACACAAAAGAGTGTGTCGCTCCAGAATCATATAACACACAGCAAGAAGAACCAGCTATCATGCAACTACCCATAACCAAGTTACCTGAGCCTGATGCCTCCGCCCCTGACATGGCATACACTCTGTCCGTCGCCTGAGGCCTGTTGCCTCTGTCTCTCCCCTGATGCTGCTGGGGTGCCTGAACTGGAGGGCGTGTCGCTGCCCTGGCAAGGTTGGGACAATCTCTCCCAAAGTGGCCTTCCTTGCCACAGTTGTTGCACCGACGGTAACCCTCCCTACGTGGACACGCATACCTCGGGTGGGGTCCTCCACATGAGTAACACCGAACTCGACCCTGCTGCGGAGGAAAGCTCCTAGGCTCCTGAGGCTGATGGTGTGGTCTATCATACGGTCTCCTCCGCTCCTCATGTCTGGGCCTGGACCCAGATGGTCCACCAATCCTCTGGGGCGGCTGTGACTGCGGTGGGCGCTGGCCTTCCACCTCGCGCTTCATCTTCTCCATTACTCTGGCCTTCTCTACCAGAGCAGCAAAGTCCTTGATGGACAAGGGTGCCACCATCAAGCGAATATCCCCCCTGAGGCCGTTCTCAAACTTACGGCATCTTCACTCCTCATCCAGTGGCAGTGTGTAGAAACGGCTGAGATGCTTGAACCTCTCAGCGTACTCGGTGACAGTCTTCCCTCCCTGGGTCAACTGGAGGAACTCCACCTCCTTGGCGTACCGAATGCTGTCAGGGAAGTACTCTGATAGGAATCTCTCCCTGAAAATCTCCCACGACACGGGCTCATCCCTCTCCTCCAGGATGGATCTGGTGCTGCTCCACCAATGCTCTGCCTCCCCCGTGAGCATATACACGGAGAACGCCAACCTGTTCTCTGCAGGGCACATCTTCGCATCATAGATGCGCTCCAGGTCCTTCAGCCATTGGTCTGCGGCATCAGGACTAGCCTTCCCGTCAAACTTCGCCGGGTGGTGCTTCAGGAAATCCTCTAGACTCCACTCCCTAACTGCAGGTCGTGGTTCAGGACCAAACACAGGAAATCCTCTAGAATTTTATAAATATTTTAAAATACAAAAGATATAAAATTAAAAAATTCAAATTAAACATTTATTTGTTGAAGTTATTAATTATTTAAATTAAAGTTAATAATTAAAATAAATAAATTACTAAGTACTAAAATTTATAGTTTTAAAGGAAAGTCCGTAATGGATGTCTAGTAAATAAAAAAGGTTTAATTATGCCTTTGGTCCTCATTTTCGACTCCAAATCTCAAATTGGTACCTGTATTTTACGAAATCTCAACATGGTCCCCTTTTTAGTTTAAAAGTCTCACTTTTGCCCTTTCTGTTAAGTCTGGGTTGACGACGTTTGGTGAACAGTGACATGGCAAGGTTGACCAGTTATTGAACAGTGACTTGGCAGGAAAACAGTGACGTGGAATGGGTAGGTGTAATTAAATTAGGTTTAGGGTAATTTAAAATGTTAAATTAGGGTTTAGGGTTTTTATAATTTAAGGTGGGATAATTATTTTTCAAAAAAATCAGAATTGTGAAATTAGGTTTAGGGTTTTTAAAAAAGAAAGCTCGGGAGAATTTGGGGAAACTGTGGTGGAAGCTGTGGAGTGTGATCCGTCTCGTTCTCCATCGTCATCACGCGTGCAATCTGAGGTTATTGACTTGATATCAGCGTGAAGTTGAATGATTAAATGCAAAGATTGGGATTGCACGCATACAATACACATGCTAATCAAATTCAAATGTGTGTTGTTTTAAATCCTCGTTTTTGTTTTGGTTCAGGTTTTCATTAATATACCATGGTGGTACCTAGCAGTGAATAGGATGATAAGCCCTTTTCTTACTGTAAGGACTAAGAGTAAATTTGTCTTTGCCGGACCTTCTAAATCAACGGAAATCCTTTTAAGGTGAGGACATAAAGTTTCAAATTTTGCTTTATCTTTGTTATTTTTTGGTTTGGTTTATGGTTTTGATGTGTCTGTCTCTTTGCACTTTCAGATACATAGCTCCGGAGCAGCTTCAGGTGAAGTACGGTGGATTAAGCAAAGATGGGGAGTTTGCAAATACCGATGTTGTCACAGAAATCACAGTGAGGCAGGCATCAAAGCATACCGTGGAGTTTCCAGTTACTGAGGTTGGTTTCCCATTGCTTTTTTTCGGACAGGTTTTTAAGAATTAATACATATTCCCATTGCTTCAATCTTCACATTGCCACCAACCTTTTCTTCATTATTCACATACCCACAACATTTGTCTTCAATCACAACCGTGCATTGCAAAAATTGACACTGCTCTTTTGCTTTCCTCCAAGATCTGAACTTGAACAGGACCCACAAGACATACAACTCGCTGGATTCATCACAGAAGAAGGGAGAAGATGACAACAAAATTAGGGATTTTACATTTTCTAATGTTGGTGGCTTAAATAAATAAAGATTTCCATACCATTCCACCTGTAATTGACACGTTTCAATAACAGAAATCCACCTCAACAACACAAACGCCGTTTGCCCAGATTTAACGGAAAGGGCAAAAGTGAGACTTTTAAACTAAAAAAGGGACCATTTTGAGATTTCGAAAAATACAGATACCAATTTGAGATTTGGAGTCGAAAATGGGAACCAAAGGCATAATTAAACCAATAAAAAATGAAGAATAAGATAAATTAAAGAAACTGATTTCAATTAAATTTGATCAATAAATAAATATATATGTATTTATATTTATATTTGTATACCTAAAATTTAATTTAATTCTATTGCACAGAAAATAAAGTTATTACATGAATTATTTTATCCAAATAAATATATATTTATCGAAACTAATTTTACAAAAAAACAATCTTAACTACGATATTTGATTATGACATTTTTTTATTATCATAATTATGATATATAAAAATTATCTTATTTATTATAAACATTCTTCAAATTTTTTATTTTCATTTAAGTTACAATTTTTTTCCTATGATTTTGATTTTGTAGTTTGTTATGCAGTAGTTTTATATTTTATATATGTGGTTAATTATTTGTTTAAATATGTTGTTTGATTTTCTTATAGTGTGAGTTAGCCTTAGTTTTCCGTTAGAGATTTAATATGACAAACCAGCTCATATGAGTGCGATTACTATATAATGCAATGAATGACAACCATTATGCATACTCGAATTACAATTAATTGGAAAACGATAATATATATATTTGAATTAAAACAAATATTTTGCAATATTGTCTTTGTATATACTAACTTAAGTTAATGTCTTATTTTGCAGACATTCAAAAGTCTTGCGCCAATTCTTGCGAAGTACATAAAGTTTGGTAGCATAGCATGTGCAAAATTTATAATTCAGATGTACAATAATATTGATTAGGATCTGTATTTGGATTGTGGATATTCCAATTGTCTTTTAAATGTATTTTGGATTGTGGATGTTTTATTAAATATTTTGTTTTGGTTTGTGCTTGTTTTTGAAAAAAATATGCAGGTTCAAATGTGAGAATGACAATAAAACAAAAAATGTATTTAAAAAAAATAGTACAATAGGTATCGGTTCTTACCATAATCGAAGCAAAAAGGTAGTCTATAGCCTCGATTCTTACCATAACCGAGGCTAAATGCTCTGCGAATTTTTAAATTAATTAAAAATTTTGTGAACTTATGGCTTCGGTCTAGGCGAGACTCGAGGTAGAAAGACGCCTCTATGGCTTCGATTCGTCTACAATCGAGACAAAATTCACCCCTTTTGGCCTTGCCCCAATATGCTTCGGTTCTAAAACCAAGACAACATAGCGAAAACAACTAGGGCCAAAAGCCCTCAACAAACTTGTGAAATAATAATAATAATAATAATAATAATAATAATACAATAAATACATATATAAAGAGATACATGTGTGTTGTGTCCTTTTTTTCAATTTTATCCTCTTAATTATTATTTATTAAATTTAAATAATTATTCATAATAAAATTACTTGTATGTTTCATCATTTTACTAAATTCAGTAACTATTTCTTTAATTCAAATAATTACACAAATATAAGAGTTTGGATACTCTTATAGAAACCTGAGATAAACACAAAATGAACAACAAAACAAATAAAAAGTGCAAGTAATTTATATATGATCCCGTAGTAAACAAATATAAAATGTGTCTAACTATAATAATAATAATAATTAGTAATAATAGTAATGACACTAAAATAATATCACGTAGTGATAAAATAATAATAATAATAATAATAATAATAATAATAATACAACGACATATATAAAGAGATAAAAATCTTTGGTGTCTTTCTTGTTTTTTCAATTTTATCCTTTTAATTAATATATTTTAAATTTAAATAATTATTTATAATAAAATATTATTTTACTAATTTTAATAACTATTTCTATGATTTGAAAAAATTGTTCAAATGTAACGATAAATAAATAACAACGCAAATAAAAAGGGCAAGTAATTGAAATGTGTATCTAACCGTAATAATAAAAACTAATAATAATAATAATAATAATAATAATAACTATTATAATAATTATAGTTCTTAGTAATAATAATAACAATAGTAATATAATAATAAAAATAATTATAGTTAATAATAACGATAATAATACTTATAGTTGGTAATAATAATGATTATAATAATTATAGTTAATGATAGTAGTAATAATAATAATTATAATTAGAGTTGATAATAATAATTATTATTATTATTATAGTTATAATTGATAATAATAATAATAATAATAATAATATAAAAATAAAATAATAAATATAATGAAATTTATATTATATTATTGTAAATGTTATTATTAAAGTAATGAAATTGTAAATTCAATTTTAAATATAATAAATAAAATTGATATCATCCTATGATACAGTTAATTGATTTTACGAAGTAATAATAATAGTCTATGATCTGTGTCCACGATTTTTTTTATTTTTTATTTTTATTTCAAATCTTTTTAGAATAATAATATAATTGTTATTATATTTATTTAACCATTAAAAATACTAATAATAATATTAATATAAATTATAAATTGTAAAATTTTTAAAAAATTAAAAATCTATACTACACAAATATTTAGTATAATAGTGTTTTTAATAGTAACATATAATAATAACAATAATTATTGTTATTATTATTATATTATTAATAATTAGAAATACTAATACTTATAAAAATATTACAAATAATAATATTACTTCTAATTAATATTATAGTTGAAATTATTAATATAAATGAATACATAAAAATAAATTGACTTTTGTAAGATTTGAACCTGAGTCCTCTTATACCAGAGATTTAAAATGATGAAAAAAAAATTATGACACCCGTTAATGGGTTTTACTTTTCTAGGTATATATTTATACCTATAATTTTCTATTTTGACCATATCGCACTATGTATCATTTGATAATCCAATGAATCTCTGATTCTTTGTTTGACCAAATAGACTTTTTTAATGGAGCAATATCAAGCATATTTAGAACTCCGTAGATCTCGATATCAGGACATCCTATACCCACTTTTTTTTTCCGGGAATCTATTTATGGACTAGCTTATGCTCATGAGTCCTTTTTTTATAGAAAATGTCAATTATAACAATAAATTTAGTTTACTAATTGTAAAACGTTTAAGTACTCGAATGTATACATTTCTACTTTCGACCAGGTTTTTATATCCACATCTGAGGAAGAGTAGGGATAATCGTAGACTAAGAAGAGAGGACGTAAACACATTCATTGAATTGGACAGCTTTGTTAGCAAGAAGCGGTTAGCGGAACTCAGTTCCACGAGCTACTTCTTTGAAGTCTTTTTCTGGGACTAGAGGCCTTTGTGATTGATGCCGAGACTAGATTCGAAACTAGAGATTGCTCTTCTTCTTATTCACACTGAAAGTGCGCAATAAGGAATGGCGGGATGGATTACTTGTCTATAAAGGCTGGCCATCTCAGGGAAATGTTAACCACATAGGGATGCCTTCAGTCTCTTTCCGGACCTACTCATCGAAAGATGCCCAAGCTCTTTGATAGAAGAACTTCAAATGCGTAGTTAGGTGTCAATAAAAGAAAATGGATAATATAGTAATTTGATAGTATCTTCTTTTCTTAATATGTAGTAGAGATTATGAAAGTCATTAAAAGGTAAATTTTAACAAAGTTATAAAATATTTATATTGCATATAACTATTTTTATGCTATAAAGATCTATAAGCTTTCAAAATTATAATTAATATCTTAAAAATATTTAAATGGTTTTTATTTAATTTAATATTTGAATAAATAATATAATTTAAATTTGTGTCATAATAATTATAAATATAAATAATATGTTAAATAAAAAAGTGTTAGATGTATAATATTATAAAATAATATTAAAATTTATATAAAAAATTATTTATATAACTACTTGTTTAAATGTATAAATAAACTATATAGATTTTGTATAACTGTATTAATGTGTGTGTATATATATTCTTGTCTTAATTAAGTTTGAAGTCACTAAAAAATTATATATTTTTATTTGAATCGTCATTAAATATTTTTATTTGTATTACGTATTAAAAAATATATTTACCAATTAAATTTATTATTTAATTTTTGTTCTAATAAGATGACCTAATTATTTATTATCACCATCTTAGTTATTTTCAGATTTCAATAAAAATAACAAAATCAACTCGTAGTTTTAATAATTAATATTGTTTTATTTTCATATTCACATTATTTTAATGGATATCATATCACTTTATTTTAGCTTATCTAACTTTCCATTGTGTTTAAACAAGGGATGAAAATAGAAGTCCAGTCGAACTTCCTATTCATTAATTTCTAATTGTATTCTTTTTTATCCTGGATTATCATTTGGTAAGTGATTTTAAAGGTTTCCATTTTTTTCACTTATATGCTAATACATTATTTTTTACTCATTCATATTTTTTATTCCATTTTATTTTCTAATGTTCAAATTACTACTAGCAACATCACAAACCTCAAATTAGGAATAACAACAAGAAAAGGGACGAGTTTCATTGTTTTATATTTATGTTTAGAGAAAAAATTTATCATTATTCTCGTACTCAAACCTAATAGGTATCATCAAATTTTTGTCTCATTTCCATTCCAACCGAAAAATGAGTATATACTTGTATACATGCATGCTTTTTTACTATTTCAATATCAATCGATTAATTTTTTTTAAATAATAAAAAATTATAGTAAATGAAACATAATATTATTAAATATTTAATATTAAAAGGAGGGTTGGTTTTTCAATATAAAATATTTATAAATAAATTATATTATAATTATATACATTTCAAATTAGAATACTAGATAAAATTTCATGAGAACCAAAACATTTATTAAATTTACAAACATTAATAAAACTTAGTTGATAAAATTTATTTTAAAAAAATATATAAAAGGAAAATAAAAATTCAAAATAAAAATTATTTTAAATGTCTATTTACTTCAGTTTTTTAAATTATAATGAAATCTCTTTTTAATATACTAATAAAAGTTATATTACATCACTTGATCAAAATCATACAAAGAACAAAGATTAAACCAATAACAATAAAATTTTAATATAGGTCTTTCACCTTTTGAACTTCAATATATGTTGGATGATGATAAAAAAAATTCATGGTGATTAATTAAATTATTATATTATAGTAAACATAATTTATTTATAAAATTATAATGATAAAATTACACATATGATAATGAGTTGAAAAATAAAAATAATTATATAAAAAATATCAAAATAGTATTCTACATTATAAAAATAAACAACAAATAAAAATATTTAAAATATTATCAAATGTGTGTCTTAGTAACAATTTGAGAGACCATTGAATCAAATCGCACAAAGAAAAATAAATGTATAACTAAAGGTATAATAAGATGAAAAATACTTTAGAAATCTAAGAAAACTTTTCAAATATGAACTTAGTCGATGATTAATATATAACGAAAATGGTTTAAGCGAAATAAAAAAGTTCTTCAAATGAAATAAAAATAATAATAATAGAATAAATAACATAATTTTTTTTATATTACCTAATAAACAAAATATTTATACTATGAAACACTTAAATTGATAATGTTAAACATTCTCGTATGAAAAGAAAATAGACAATAAATAAAAATATTAAAAAATAGTAAAAATATTCAAATGTGAGACATACAAAATATTTAATTAAAATACATTATTTGAACATAATTGTATAAAAGTTGGGATAAGACGAAAAATATATTAGAGATAATAATGATTTCATGACCAACGAACTAATAGGAAAAAATAAAAAATAAAAAGTGTATATATATATATATATATATATATATATATATATATATATATGTGTGTGTGTGTGTGTGTGTGGATATAAGATTACTTAATAGACGATTAGTGACGAATCTTAGTTCTAAAATTTGGAGAGTCCAAAATAATATACTTAAAATTCATATATCTGTCCAAGAGTTAATATGAAACTCCTCTCTTACTAATTCTTTGAATTCTAGTAAAGGTTCCCTCTAGTTCAAAATTAAAATTTATATATCTCCCAAAGGGTTAATAAGAAACTCCTCTCTTACAACTATAATTCTTGAATTCTATAAAAGGTTCACTCTAATTCAAAAATTGAATCCTTAGTATGACCTTTTAAAGTATGTGAATAATACAAGATATGTGAAGTAAAATCTATTTTTTTTTTCATCTCTACAGGTATCTTTTCTTATCATTCCCAAACAATAATTTATTCTTTTATTGCTCATCTATATACCTATTTTTAAAAAATAATTTATCAAAATTTAATACAAAATTGAGAGATGTAATTATTAAAAGAAAAATATATGATAATCACATGATAAAAACGGTTGTGAAAAAATATATATACATCACTTTTTATTTTATATTCATAACAAAAATACATAAAAAACTCATGACATAAAAAATACTATTTGTTGAACTAATATTTTCCTAGACAAAAGAGGGTTACCTTTTCTATCATAATATAACATATGAGAAACCAGAATACAAAAGATGAGTTTGTGTCTGTCTAACTTCCTGTTATATATTTTTTTTTCATAAACAAAAGAAAACATGTGAGAGTAGAAGATAAATACAATATGTCATAAAATTATAATAAGAGATAAAATACCAAAAATTTTAATAAATTTGTTTATTCTTTATTGCTTAATTTTATATTTTATTATTTATTAACATTATAATTCATAAAATAAATAAAAATATATATAATTTAATTTTCATAAATAAAATATATTGCATATAAGTTTAAAAAAATTAATTTTTTTTGGGGGGGCGCATGGTCCCTTATGGATCAACTAAGATCCGCCTATGTAGACAATGAGTACTTTAATAATTTAAACGGAGACGTGGATATGACGAAAATGAGTATTATGGTGAGTATAAACAAAGGGATGGGGTGGATATATACATTCTCATTCCCATCCACAGTTGGATATTTTAATATCCATACACAATCAATATAAAAAATCTCTATCCAAGTGGGGACGAATTCAGATAATATCTACCGACGGATTTATTTATAATATCTATGCCAATTATGATGCTTAAAAGTAGAACTTAAAAAGAAAAAGGAAACCAAAAATTGCATTCAATAATTATAAGGTATTTTGCATCCCGTTGAAAAGGTAACTATGCTGGGTGAAAAGCGTTAAGTCTCTTACATTCACAAACCATGATGGGTGAATTGATTTTTCAAAAACTTTTGATTTTTTAATCTTTAAAACAATCTTTTATAACAGATTTTAATGAATCGGAATAATATACTAAGATGTTGATTATTTAGATTTTTTCAAACCATCAAAGAAAAATAAAATTGAGAAAAGAACAAAACACCAGTTGAATCTACATTCAGTTTTTTCTTAAACAATCTTAATTTGAAAATTTTCCACTGTACCAAAAGAAGAGTTTATAAAATTACAAGCGGATCAAATCACAATTGATACTTGAATTATTATAATGTTAATAAAAAGATTTACACATTAACTATCAATTATAGGTTCTAAGCGCTTGATCTAACATGTTGAAAGAAATTATGAACCATCTAAGGTCTTTATAGTGTAAATCAATACCAATGATATGAATAGATAATAAATTTTGGTTACTCAATCCGTATAAAACTTAACCATCTATGATTTTAGAAAATTTACAATACTTAAAAAGAAGGTTCAATTAATTATCCTTGAGATCATGTTTTAAAGAAAAAACAGTTTACTTTTATCCAAAACGAACCAGCCAATAACTATAAACAAAAAGCTTAAAAGATCTAAACTATGAACTCGAGTTATTAACCAATCAAAACTCCAACTTAGACAAAGTCAACTTCATTTCATCACTAGGTGCAGACACATTAACTTGTTGATTTCATCGACCCAGAAGAACATGAGTTTTGCTACCTTACACTGAAAATTGGACAAAACTAGGGAAGTTTTGAACAAGTTAACCTTTTGGGGAACATGCTGCAGTAGCCATAAAATAAGTAAAACTTTTGAACTCATAGGATTCCCTCCATTCACGATCCTCCATATACCAATCTCAGAACCTCATCATTATCATTTTGGTTAGTGGCAAATAAACTCACAAACTCAAACATGCCACGTGTCATTCTTTAATCACAATTATCCCTAATTCCACGATATTAGTGGACAAATCTCATTCCTCCAAGTTAACAACAAACGCAAGCAGTGGCATCTTTGGCAGCATTTAGGTGATTAGTCCTAATTCAAATGGACCACGTCATGAAGAAGGGGACAAAATAGCCATCTTAATTGCACCCACTAAACTCAAATTGCAACAAATTAATATTCCCTAATTGTGTGATATTAAAATGTAATATGAAAGCATGGAAACAGCAGAAGGGACAGGGAAACAAAGGGGTGAGCCCCATGAATCATTCTATCAACAACGGCTAAATTCCAACACGTCACTAGAAGCTATAAACAAACTTTTTATCATTGCTTTCTTAATTTTTCTCTTTTGTTCTTCATTTAACGTTGCCAACCCGTTCTTTCTTTGCATCACGACAAACTTTGACGGCCCTTCTTTTGTTTCATTCTAACTGTATTCATATACTATTATCAACTTTTATTTGTACCTATTATTGATGTAACAAGCTTTACACACTCAATAAACGTTTGCTTTATTCAATTTAAATAAAATAATTATGCATATTCTCGAGTTCCGACTTTAAACAAAATGGGTCATTATTTTTCTGAAAATAATTTGTACTATATAAACAAAAAAAATTAAGATATATATATGTATTCGAACAAGAGTCACTAATATTTTCTATCAATTTTGTTTTGAAATTTTTTTTTATAAGAAATACTTAAAATTTTTGTTATGAAAAAAACTTTGCAAGAAATTGTTACCAATTTTTTTGCAAAATATTTTATATAAAACACATTTCACAACAAATTTTATAAGAAATACTTGCTAATTTTATAATTTTGTAGAAAATAATTATTTAAAAAGAAAATATCTGTCAGTTAAGATTTTTAGAAAAAATAACAGAAAAAAAATCTTTTTTTAAAAATTTTCTTAACATATTTGTAAAAATATCTTATGTAATAAGAGAATTTATAGAATAAAACTTATTATAATTAGCTTAATATGGTAAAATTTTTGTAAATATATATATATATATATATATATATATATATATATATATATATATATATATATATAATACGGACAAGTATTTTCTTAAATATTATTAGTGTAAATAATTTACTTTGGTCAACCAATTAGAAAATAACAATATATATACTTTTTAAGATAATATAGTTACTATTAAAATCAACAACACCTTACCTTACCGTAACAATTGTTTTGGATGATATAATTGTATATGAATGACACAATTTTATTCCTTAAATTTGTTCTGAAACTGATATTAAGGCCAGATAGAAAAGTAAAAGTAGAAGTAATTTTAAAATATATTACTTTTACGTTGAGCAAAGATTAGATATGAAGGTGATAGCAGTGCAAGTGTAATGTGGTGTTTCGACAACATAAAATGGCAACCTTTGCAACAAACAATAACCTTTTCTCTAGCCTTAATTTACTTTGTAATAACATATACATGCAAAAACAGATTATGTCAAAAGATTTACTTTATCTGTCGTGACCTTGATGCCTAGTAGCTCCTCCACAAGAGTCAAGAAATACCTTTGCATAAAGTCACTTTTTTTTATTCTATGTACATATCCAAGGTTTAAAATCTTTCACTATAATCTGACTTGTCTGAAAGAAAAGTACAAAATGAACTAATGTTAGGAACAAATTGATCTTAAGTTAAGCACATTAACCACTTGTGTTCAACTTGTTGATTCTCTGCATATAGTCCCTTCAATGCACTTAAATTAACTCACTTTTCTTCGTATAGTCTTTCTAGAGCTCCACTAGGAAGAAAAATATTATTTGTACCTGAAATTCAACCATATATAAATGTTGTTATGATAGGCTTTACAGAAGCTAAAGAGAAGAGTAAAATGTTAAAGTATATGAATGGTCAACTATTGAGCTCAGTGTGTAGTCATGCAAAATTACAAATACAAAAATTACAAAGGTAGCATTACTCGAGTTAAGTTGGCTGATATATCTGTTTCTGCACGCACATATTGCAGGCATGCATTGTAAATAATTGAGCTTGGATGATTTTGTGGCTAGTAGTGATTAACACGGTTCAATTTGGAATTTAGCAGATATTGACCATGCTATATCCCAAAGAGGAAATAACTATAACCCATTTATTATTCTTCACCTTTACAATCATCAATGACCCCTAAAATCATCTCAAATGCTCAAAACAAAACATACTCTAATGGTTAAACATATAATTTATCTAATGAACTTGTTCTAAACATAAAATATAAGACTTTCACCCCAAAATTACTAAATGACAAGTCTTATATATCTGTTACATTACATCAGTTTAAAGAGAAGTGGGTGTATAAGAATTAAGATATAATGTGATAAAAGAGAGATGAAAAGTGTTAGTTGAATGTTTAAAATAATGGTGATAAACCATCATTACTCTTTTCTAAATCACAAATTGTGCACTTGAACCTACGTAAGAGGGATATATTTTGCACAGTATGAACTGTTGGCTCATCAAACTCATCCAATATGCCGGGAGAGCAACTTGCAAGTACAAGAGGCACACAATATAAGCATTAAAAATTGGAAGCATGAAGAAACGTACAAACTACAAATGGGGATGGGAATATACCTACATTCATACGCACTCTCTTCCAAATTTTTACTCACATATATATACAGCACATATAGATCAGTATCATCACATAAGCCACCAACGTGTTTTCTCTATCCAATCATACACACCATATGCTAAAGAATACTCCAAACTCAACCCAAACCAAAACAAGCTACTCTACCTAATCAAAACGCCAAAATCTCATTCTCTTGTTTCTGTCCCTTTTTATTGTTATGGCTGGAGCTGAAGCTACAAAACATGATTCTACTACAAGTCCTACAACCACTGCTACCACCAACATGGCCACCAGATCGAGCAAGCCAGCGACCATGATCAGAAGATTCATTGGGGTGAGGCAAAGGCCCTCAGGAAGGTGGGTGGCTGAGATCAAAGACTCTTCTCAGCACGTGAGGTTGTGGCTTGGAACCTATGACACCCCAGAAGAGGCTGCAAGGGCTTATGATGAAGCTGCAAGAGCCCTGAGAGGTGAAAATGCAAGAACCAACTTTGCTCCAATGAACCAAGCCACAGGGCAATCAGGGTCCACCCTTTTAACCGGTGATGGAAAGCATGGTCTGAGCTTTGCTTCCTTGAAAGCCAAGTTGAGCAAGAATCTTCAGAACATCATGGCTAGGGCAAGTGACCACAACAAGTCCTCCAAGAGTAGGGTGAGTGACCACTTCACCTTTGCCAGCATCTTCCACCGCAGGAGCTACCAAATCCCTGAAGGGGACATGAGGAACATTGAGAAAGTGGTGCAGCCTAGCATTATTGTCCCACCTGTGGAAGGTGCTGTTGATTATGCTTCTGCTGCTAACTGGGAAAGTGCTTCCAGTGTCTCTGATTGCAGCTCTGAGTGGGTCGGGTTCGGCAAACTCGGGTTGGATCAGTCAGACGGGTCGGATATTGGAGAGTTCAGTGTTGGTGATCAAGGGTTCTTGGAGCAGTTGATGGGGTGGGTTGAAAGCCCTGATGTTAGTGATCAAAGTGAGTGTTCAAGGAGTAAGAGGTTCAAGGTATCTTCTTCTGTGCTTGTACCTCCAACTTTCACTGCTTCTCCTTATGACTGTGGATCCCCTTATAGCGGTTATGCCTCCCCTTATAACGGTTATGCATCCCCTTATAACGGTTATGCTTCTCCCTATTGTGCCTCTCCTAGTAATGGTTGTGCTTCTCCATATTACAATAAGAAGTGAATGAAATTGAAATGGAGCTGGTGCTGGCTTGGCTTATTTAGAAGGTTAAGAGAATAACTACATGTTTGGTGAAGGAAAGTTTTCATCACATGTATATAGATACAAAAGAGAACATGGCTGTGGAGAACAAAAAAGATTGTTATGTTATCATGGATACGAAATTTTACTGATATGAAAGTTTGGCTTCAAAGTTATAACTCTCTTTCAAGTTGGTTTCATATCTGCACTGTTTGGGATGTAACAAAGGTAGATTTGAGTTTATAAAAGGGCAAAGAAGCATGTGCCTATATATGTGTATGTAATATATAAACATCCTTGAATCAAAACATAGTGGCAATTACTTTTGAGTCAATGAAACACAATGAAAATGTACTGTGAAAATTCAATGTTTTCTGTTTTTCATTTTTGGCTTCCTAAATGGTTGCTTAGGGAAGTTTCAAGGTGGAAACTGGATTGAGACCAAGCACTCAAGTTAAACTACCTCAGCTATATATGTATGAGTAAGGCACACTGTTATAACTAATGCTACTTTGGAAATGAAGTGGAAAGGGAAGATATCAAAGGAAAAAAACAAAAAGTAAAAAGTTGAGTTGATTTAAGAAAAAACACAAATAAAGAACAAAGGAATGAAAACTTCATAATGATACCTAAATAACCTTATTTGGAAAAGTTTATAATGGATTTAATTGATGTAATGCAATAATTTTTTTAATATTAATATATCTAAAAATTTAGTGTTTAAATAAATTTTTGAAAATAAAAAACTTTAAAAATATAAGTTAAAGTTAAAATAAAAAACTATTATAGAACTTTAGTAAAAGAAATTTATATTTCAAATAAAAATATATTACAATAAACTAATGTCAAAATTTAAATTTATTTATTTATTTTTTTATTGTTTTAATATTTTATTTTAATTATTTATCTTATTGCAATATAAAATATAATAGAATACTGAATTAATTTATTTGTTACCTTAATATATTTTGATTATTTTTTCTATAATATATATATATATATATATATATATATATATAGAGAGAGAGAGAGAGAGAAAATATTAACATAAACTTTTATGATTTTAATAATTATTTTATTTTAGTATGTTAATAATATAATTGTTAAAAAAACACTGTGTTTATAATCAATAATAATAAAATATTTTACAAATAGAATTAACTGTGATTTTAACGTATTATGTTGTAAATATTATTTACTCATATAATTGGAAAGATAATTGATTATATATATATATATATATATACTTAGCAAATTATGTTATCTTATTTTCTAATTTTATTTGTTTGTAATTTAACTTGTTTTTTAGTGTAAATAGTAGATCTGTATATACATAAACAAGAAAACTGCTGACCAGTTTCAGGGCACCGGATATAATTAATAAACATTGAATTTTTTAAAAATTTTATAGATAATTATAAAATTAAATAAATCATAACTTTAGTAATTATTAATGTATTTTTCACTTTATTTAGAAGACAAAAATACCTATAATTATTATACATTTGTAATTTATTTGATAAAAAAGAAGTTAAAAAAAATAGTAAAATAAAAGAATAACTATATTTTAATATTATTAAAAATTAAAATATAATTAAACATAAATTTTTTAATAAACAATAAATATTATTTTTTTAATACAGACAATATTATGTTAATATTTGTTTATTAAAAAAACAATAATATTTTATTTTCTGTTAATTTATAAAAAAAGTAAGGTTAATTATATTTTAATTTTTTAATATATAGTAAATAAATTATCAATTATAAATATATAATATTTACAGTAATTTTGTCTTTTAAACAAAATAAAAATTTACTAATAATTATTTAGGTTATAATTAATTTAATATTTCAATTATATATGGATTTTTAAACAGTGAGCATGACAAAAAAACCAAAGCATATGAGAATCAGAGCTTTTACATGAGTAGCAGGATAAATTAATAGCAGCATGTGGAATGTAATTATAAAATTTTAGGGTTTGAAGAAAGTGTCACTAAACATGCTTCCAGCTAATGGAAAGGTGCTGAGCAAATTATGACAGCTACACTAAGAATCCGGTTGTTGCTTGTTGCTGGTAGTTAAAAACGGTTAAACCCACTTAAATTATTAGTGGTTATTGTTAAAAGTAAAATAATAAATTCAAATATATTAAATACGTGTGTAATTTTTTTTATTTTTCTTTATTTAAAATTGAAATTATTTTAGGACCTTGATGTTAGTATTGATAGCAGACGAAAACCATTTTATTAAGTGAATTTTATAATTAAAAAAATTAATTAGATGTATAATTATCATCATTACAATTGTGTAATTAACTTTTTAATTTATTCAAATTATTAGTAAGAAACTAAAATATATCTTTACATTTTGGAGATCTAAAAATATTAGTGCAAGATATATGGTCCAAAACCAATATAAAGAAGAGTTGAATTGTGTATTAAAACTTTTTAAATATTTTTTGTATAAATTGTTTTTTTTTTTTTGCAAGTATTCATCGGTTAATGACATTTCATTAAGTAGATTAATATGACAAAGTATAAGAGTATTCGTTCGGATTGTAGTAACTTTTCAATAATCTCTCAGTATTGTTTAGACTTGTAATTACTTTTAGCTCTTGAGTATTATTTGGACTCATAATCGAGTACTCTTTTACCAAACCACTCTTAACTCAACACAAGCATTCTTTTAGCTCTCGGCCACTGAGGACCGACCTTGTTAAAGTATTCTTCCTATAGTCATTTATAGCTTAAACAAACATTCTTTCAACAAGTTCCTTCTAGCTTAAGTAAGTATTCTTTCAATAAGCAACTTTTAGATGTATTCTTTCCATAACAACCACTCTTGACTAATAACTGAGTATTCTTTACAAACAAAGCACTCCTAGCTAAGATATAGAGAGTGAAGATCTAGTGATCTTTTATCACACTTCAACTTGCTAGGTGAAGACAATCATCTATTGATGTACATAGGATTTAAGTATGTTTTCTTCTAACTTGCTAAAAAAATAAACACTAGTAATGTTCTCCGTAAAGCTTTAGCTAGCTTAGAAACTTTTTATAACATTTTGGCCATAAACAAATTCTCTCAATTTCTTCTTCTTCTTCTCCTTGATTTGGTTTATATATTATGAAGAAAGTAGTTGTTGAAAATTTGTTTATAGCCATTGAGCAACTTTGGCTCTTTTGAATGGATTTTCTTTTTGTCATGATGGATGCATTTACTACACTCCATATACAACAATGAAAAGTTGTTTTCACCTTTTACACAATATCTCAATAATGTGATATAATTAGTTTTTTTTTTCTTTGTCAAACGAAACAAGATAATCTTTTACGCTTTGTTATTGAGTTTTTTTCTCTAATAAGTATTATAATGTTTAAAGATAAATAAGTAAACATCATCATTGAAAAATAAGATAATAATTTTAAATATAACACCAAATCAAGTTATGATGTAATTATGGGATAAGTATGTTTTTAGTCCATTTACTTATATGCAAAATTAGAGGTCCCTCCTTCAAAACTCATCTCTATATTTTAGTAATGCATAAAATTCGTCCTCTAAAACAAACGACATTAACTTTTAGATGACGTATCTAACAGTCATGTTGACTAGACTGACATGTCAAACATGAAGTGACTACATGACGAGTAATTTCAATTTTTTGTTTGTTTTTCTTTATATATATATATATATATATATATATATTTATATATATATATATATATATATATATATATATATATTTTTTTATTTTTTTTTGTTTTAAAAGTTTGTA
>Ga0214544_1007748_pt1 | contig 18517 bp, 9 predicted proteins | sample CNSS3metaG_FD_160074 | JGI IMG/M metagenome (GOLD analysis project Ga0214544, IMG submission 160074) | Root nodule microbial communities from cowpea collected in UCLA plant growth center, Los Angeles, California, USA - CNSS3 | ecosystem: Host-associated > Plants > Roots > Nodule | place: USA... | reverse complement strand
TATATATATATATATATATATATATATATATATATATATATATATATATATATATATATATTCCAATATATAGAATGAAAGATGTTCTACGGTGGTGACAAAGAGGAGGAAAATTTTGCATTTAGTACTTATTAGAATTTTATATATTTGAAAAACCTAAAAATTCACATAATTTTAAATTTGTATATTTGTCATATATATATATATATGAGTGTAAAAAATATAAAAAAAATTGTAAATAAATTTTTCATGTGATATGTAAGGCCCATTAAAAACAGTTTCTCTTTTTTGCCCTAATGTGTAAGGGTTGACCTTAATCTTTTAGGCATAAGGGCTGGCCCATAGGGTGCAAAAGCCCTAAAGCTGTTAGGGTTCCCTTTGTCAGCCTCACTTTTGCAAATTCGTACCTAAACACTGTCCCTCCTGTTTCAGAGCTCTGCTAGGGTTAGCCGTCACCCTCTCCGAGCGAACTCCAACTTCTCCACTCCATGTAAGTTATTTCCGAGCTCGTTGTAGTTTCTACTAACTCTTTTGTGGCATTTCCGTGAGACTCTTTTGATGACCCCTTCTGCTATATTTTCTTTGGGTTCCTTCCAGCCGTTGTTCTCCTTCCTTGAGCTGTTGTGCTCTTACCTTCGGTGTCGAGGGCGTGTAGGGCTGTCTTGTTAGCTTATTTCTAGGTAAGGGAAGCTAGAACCCTTTTGTCTGGTGAAATGATGGTGGTTTTGATGGTGTTTTGTGATTTTTCGTGCTTATATGTGGTTGTGATTGTATGGCATGATTTGTGTTGTTGTTTGGGCATGAACTGTATTGATAGCAGTGAGGAACAGTGGCGAAGCCTGTTAAACTCGCCTAAGCGAGCCTGCCTCGCCTAGGCGGGATTAACAGGGACTCGCATGTGTATTTCTCCACGAAGGGCCGCCCAGGCGACCCACTGCACTTTTGGGCGAGTGAACGTCGCTTAGGCGAGGAGGGTCTCGCCTCGCCTAAGCGAGAACGCGCGCAGGGTTCTAATTCTGGAGGTCGAGCTCTCGCCTAGGCGAAGGGAGCTCGCCTGAGAGAGGGTCCTCCTCGCCTGGGCGAGACCCTTCTGCCTGAGCGAGATGCTGGGCGAGAAGGTGGTTGGAATTGATATTTTCTTTGATTTCAAAAGTGGACAACATGCTTGTATGAGTATTCTTTTAAGTTTATGAATTGGATGGCCTTTGTGAATGAGGTGGTGTATGAGTTATGATTTGTGGGCTTTAACATGATGTGAGCATGACGATTGTATGAGATGATTCATGAAATTGAAATGATGAGTTTGGTATGAGTTCAACATGAGATATGAAAAGGTTGGTATCAATGTGACATGGTAATGGTATGAGACAGAGCTTCATATTCTGGGCTCGAGAATAACGAGTTGGCAAGGTTTGGTTGGGAATACGAAAGATGTGGACAATGAGAAATTGTATGAGATGTATATGTATATGTATATTGTGTGTATGCATGCCGAATCTGTTTGATTGATTAAGAAAGCTTGGTCCGTGTCAGTGCGTAAGTCCTTGGGATCTCTAGGTGAGATTCCCAGGGTCGTGCTTCAGTGGTCGAGATGTAATCCCATGGCCCCTGTTAGTGGGTGTCCATGGTGGTGCCCCATCTATATAACTAGGTAAAGATTCAAGGTAAGGTTGCATCTTGACACTCTAAGGAGTCAGTTAGTCTCACCTAGAGCGGACTGACTCCTGCGGTGAGAGTAGCAGGAGGCCCGAAATTCATTAAGGGCTAACCTTGTGGTGAGGGAAAATTGATTCATTATAACACTTGTAACACATAGCTCGGGGGTGAGCAACTCGGGGGTGAGCAGAGGTATCCACCACAAGCGCAGGCATCCGCTGAATCTGACCAAGTTATATGTATCCGGATGAGTCGAGTCGAGTCGTAGTGTATTGCTTGGAAAGTCGTACATTCTTGTTTGATGCTCGGCTGTGAATATGTATATATCTGACTTTTGATGAAATGATTTTGTGTCTCTAGCTTACCCTTTGTTTGTTTGATTGTCTTGTGTGTGGTACTTCTCTTTTGCGATGATCATCAATTTATTGATGTGAGCAGAAGCGAGAGGTTCTCGCGGTCAAGGGAAACGGTGACTCCGCTGCATAGCCCATCTGGGCTGGAGCTGGTGTTTTATCTTGTTGGGTTTCTTAGGGCTACGACCCATGTATTTCGTTGACTTATGACCTCCTTGTGTTTCCTTTAATTCTATGTCTGGTTTCCTGTGACATCGTGGTGTGCCTTACGTTGTATGGAGTGGGTTCAAACTCCAGGACTGCGCTGTTACATTATAATCGTGTGACATTTTCTTTTAATTACGTTCATTAATTAATCGGGACGTTACATGATAGATATTACTAATAAACAACTTCTAATTTTAGTCATGATCATGACGGGATTAGGTCAGAATTTTTTATATTTTTAAAACGAAATTATACTCAGTGAATATATTTCTATGATAAATTAGTAGATAGAATTAAAAAGAAAAAATACAGGTTAGGAAAAAGTCATAGTTCTTAAACACCAACGATAAAATCGATTTGGAGTGGATAGAGCTAAGGGTAAGACTTATTCAGAACTTTACTTCCTTAACGCAGAGAGTTTTGTTAAATTGATGTCTTCTAAGTGAAAAAAAAAAGGTAATGTATTTTATTCATTCCTCAACAATGTCTTATACATAATTATTTTTTAACTTAATTTACATAGAAAAAGAGATAGAACAGAGAACTTTATTTTACCTTGTTTTAACTAATAATACATTAGGGAAGTTGATTCTAAATCTAATTTAGTATTACGTAATTAATTTGTAAAAAAGGATTTATCTTAATTTATATATTATAATTTAATTTAATTTAATAAATAAATTTTAAAATTTAATTTAATTTTAAAAAAATTGACTATATATATAATTGATTTTATTTTTAATTGACGTAAAACTTCTAATATTTATCTTTAATTTATATAAGATATTACGAAAATGTATAAGTTAATCTTAATTGTAACTTTTATGAAAAAAATATTCGAATAAAATTTAAATATGAATTAAGATGGATATTCCCAAGTGGACATACATATGATTTATCTCTTTAACGGAGTGATAGAAAGAAGATAGCGGTTATGAATGAGTAGATGTTGGTAAAAGGAGATGGCATAAAAATTTAAAAAGATAGAGGAAAAGCTGAGTTTCATATGATTTTAAATTCTAGCTTTGGATACAGATTATATCGCTTAAGCATTTTCTCATGCTTTTGAATGGAATTAAGTAGATGAATAGAAGTTATTATAACTAGAAAAACATTGGATGTAGATGGAACCAAATAGGGGAAACAAATACATAAAAAAAACATATATTTATGTAATCATTCTTACAACGTTGGTATCGAAATCCACAATGATGTTGTGAGTTTGTCATAATTAGAAAGAGCCAAGAAGTAGACTTGCCGTGTGTCTGGGAATTAGTTTCAACCCATTTTGATGGGAAGCTTGAGCGATATGCGCTCCTTCCTATTCATCCTTTGATATCTAAAACCTTGTAATGAGTGGAAGAAACATAGGAAACAGAGGAAACAAAGAATAAGGAGGAGTGTGTAAGTTCACAAAAAGATAACCTCTATTTATACACAACCAATTCAACAAAAATATTCTAATTAAATGGATATTATATTAAACAATTGTTAAATAAAGATAGATAAGCTGTGATATCAAAATGTATATACGTCAATAATTTATTTCCTATTAATTAAATTCATGCAATGAAAATACTTTATGTTTTATTTCCTATTAATTGGATTAAAAATATTTGGCAGAAATTAGTTGTTGAACAAAATCGGTGGACAAGTTTAGTATAATTTGGTAGCCGTGTCTATTTTCAAATAATTGTCATTTGAATAATTTACTCACTTTAATCTTTATAACTATTATTTTTATTATTTTAGTTTCTATAAATTTTAAGTATTATAGACATAAGGCCAGTAGGAAATAGAAAAGATTAAAAAAATATGTATAGAATGATCTTTTGGTATGTATAAATTAAAAGATAAATTTTATACAATTATAAGAAGTAAATGAATGATAAATGTGATCAAATTTTATATTTAGTAAAAGTAGAAGCTACATTATATGCTTTTATTGTATTCTAAGCATATAATTATTTTTGGTTTATAATAGGGTTTGTAGTTCTTCAACGGTGAAGAAAGGTCACTGATACATACCAGTGGCCAGCAGATTTTGGGGTTGAAAATTCATTATGGTTTTGTTCCTTTCAAAACTATTCACTAATTCTTTGTTATGGAAAGCCAACTACATAATACTTATAATTTAATATATCATCAAGCAACCTTTGGTATACATGATTAGAAATTTTGTATTTAATCATAATTCAGTACGTATCACTAGTTACATATGAAACTTATTATAATATTTCCCTTTTTTATTAAAAATAATACAAGTTTTTCACATTTATTTTGAAGATAATACCATGATATACATAAATAAGACCGGTAAGAACGAAAAACATTAGGTTTTTAAATCTATTGAAAAATTTTCAACCACGATTCTGCAGTGCAAATTTTATAATGACAGCTTTATAAATGAATTTAAAATTATAGTTTAAAATATTTCTTTTTTACTATGACGTGATAGATTGTGTTTTTTGTTGTTTTACCGTAGTCTAATATCCAAAATAACTATAGTCGAAGACCTTCCTTGTAGTAAAAATAGTACAATTTAATCATATTAAAACTTAAATACCAAATTTTCCTAATATTATTTATTAGATCATTAATATCTTTTTAAATTACAATTATTTCATAACAAAGATAACACCGTATATTTTTATCTCATCGTTATTAATCTAAAATTAAATTATTCATCTTCATACTTTATCACTATATATATATATATATATATATATATATATATATATATATATATATATATATATATATATATATATATAATGTGTAGATTCCCTTTACTAAAATATATAATTGAATAAGTGTTGAATTTTTTTATCTTAATAGTATAAATTAAAATTTTAATATGTAAAAAATCATGTTATAATTAGTATTTTGGTCCAATATTTATGAAATATATTTCATGTGATCCTTAATTTTTGTATACGTAAAATATGAAATGATCATTTTGGTCGACTAAATTACAAAAATTGATGGTAAAATCATAAAAGAAATAAAATCTATGAGTAAATAAAGTTTATTGTTTACAAATTTGATCGGATAGGTATGGAGAAGAAATTATAGAAAATATGGGGAGAGAAGATTATTGAGAGAAAGGAATGAAGAAACAAAAGAAAAAAAATATGGGATTGGGGTTGGTACTATTAAAACTTTATTTTCATAACAAAATTAATATCTGAATTAAATTCCTTAATAATTATTATTTTAAGAGGTAAATAAAATACATACGTAGATCTAAGACTTTGCATATATTTATAATTAATGAAAATGCTATAATTAAATCTCCTTAACATAGCTTACACTCAAAATTATTTTCGACACATGCTATAACGTCAATTAAAACCTAAACTTATTAGTAAAAAGTTTAATTCAACACTATACGTTTATTGTTCAGATAAAAAGAAAATGAGTTTGAATGTTTTATATTTTAGAAAAGTAGTTATTAGGTTTTTACCAATTTCAAGTCATTTTTTAATAATTAAATATTCTAAAATTATAATGTATAACTATTATTGTCTATACTACCTACAAATTCTATATAACAACTTTTCATCTTCACAATTTTTATACAACTCTATTTTTATTATGATAATATTGACATATTATTATTTTAATTACGTAATAAAAAATTAGGTACAAACGCAATAACAAATGTTGTCATCTGTAGTGGTAGTGTAATTATTTTGTTTTTATATGTTTTTTCAGCAGTGTGGATGAAATAAATTAAGAAGATAAAATTGAAAATATTTACATCACAGATGTAAAGATATAAAGAAATAAAGGTATTATGAATTTAAGTATGTTTTTAGACTACTATTTCATAAAATATTTTTATTGTTAAATCATTAATCCAGTAATCTTTTGTTTACTTTTATTTACCATATCAAAATACCACATTGTTCATTTAATTCCCATTTTAGTGAATAAATACAACTTATATTATTTAAACAAATTATTTTTTATTTGAACTTTTGAAATAATTTTAATATATGATTTTAGAAAATAAAAGATATTTTTTACGGGATATAATATATTTTCATAATAAAAAAATATTGAATTAAATCTATTTATTTGTAGTTTATAACAATTAACAGAAAAGTAACCAGTACATGATTTTACCCTTAGATATGCAACAATTAATAAAAAGATACATTTGTGACTTTATAATATAACATTCATAGTAAAGGATATCAGTTACAAAAGGAGAGCATTATAAAAAAAGAAATTAGAAAATAACTGACAAAACAAGGAAGAGAGAGGTAGATTAAAAAAAAATTAAATATATTTTTTATCCTTAAATTTATTCGTGTCTAAATTTAAGAATGAATACATATTGATATAGGAAGATAAACAACGAATCAATCAATTTTAATTTGATTATTTATTTCTATATGATTTTTATTTATGGCACGGGTAGTTAATTGGCGTAATGCATTTCTATAGATAAACACACTCCAATCAGAATGAGGGTATCTGAATTTTGAATAAACAGTTTGGTAATCTTCCTCAAATTAATATATTTTCGGATTCTATTAATTGAATCCCTACGTAGATATTCGAATAATTTTATTCTTAGTTATATCTACTGCTATCTAAGTCTATTTTCGTTTGTGCGAATATTATGTAATAAGGAGTGAATTTGTGAATTTGTGAGTTATTTCGTGTTCACTTGTAATAATATAAATAGATACAATAACAAAAAGTTTTTAGGATGAGATGAATTTACGATCTTCACACAAAAGATGAGATATGAAGATAAAATTTGTATATATACTATATTATTCTTGGCGTAACATTATTTTTTATGTGCAAATGGTTTGGGTTTTACATGAAGACAAAACAATAATATTATAACAAAAAATAATATTAATAATTAATAACGATAATAATTAAAAATAATAATAATAATTAATAAACATTATATTTATTGAACAAAATAATATTTAATATTATTTTTATTACAATATACTATGAAAAAAATATTATTTTATTAATTTTTATAATTTATTTCTTTCAATTTTAGTAGTAAAAAAAAAGCAAAATAATTATAACTTATACAAATACTAATTTATACTATTTATTACATAAAGGGTAATATAATAATCTATCTTTTATTTCTATTAAAACATTTTTTAATTTATGACATCAATCAAATCACTCACAACCTCTCACAAACTTTACTTTTAAATTCATTCATAATCATCTTTAAATTTCTGAAGAAAAAAAATGCACAATCCACTCTCATATCCACTCAACCTTATTCACTCTCTCCCCCTCAAATTCATCTACTAAAGTTAACAACCCTAAAAATCCTTAACCCAACAACATCAACTTATTATCTATTTTTGTCTCAAATTTTAGTATATTTTGATTTCTAAACTTAAAAATTAATAAATATAGTCTTCTTAATATAATAACATAAACTGTTTTTTTTTTCATGTTAAATACCATTCAATGATTGCATGAGTTGAAATATATTATGGTGCAAACAAGTGAAATGACAATCTAAAATATCTTTTAATATAATAAAAATATTTTATGTAATTAGAATAATTTTATTTATTTATTTTTAAATTTCGAGTACCATATTTAAGTTGAAACATAGATGAATTCTAACCTTTTAATTTTACATCCAAATTCAAAAGATAAGAACATATTTAATTAAAAAAAATTATAATCGTTCATATTTTAAGTAAAATTAAGTTATAAGTGTATTGAAACTTTCATTTTGTACAACTAAACTTCTTATCATAATATCTTCACTATAATGTCAATTAACAATATATTTAATTATTTTATTTTCTTACAATAAATAAAATCACATAAAATAAACAAAATATATTTATTTATGAATAATCATATGAGAGTACAATAAAAAAAATGCGAACATACAATGTAATCCGGATTGTGTTTCTGCTTGTTCTAATATTAATTATAAAAAATTTAATTATTCTTATTATGTATTATTATATTATAAGGAAATGTGGACATGCAGTTTCCACCAGTAGTAATTAAATTAAATTGATTATCTGTTTTAATTAAAAATGTGTGCAATGTGGTAATGTTTTTATTATTTTTTTCTGGCCCACGATGTCATGCAAACTCGGTAGGTATCAAAACACAGTAGGCCACAGCATGCAGAGCAAATTCAAATCCCTTCAACGGTTCGAATTCTGAGCGAGAAGGGATTTTTACGGAGAAAATGTTTAACGTGAAGAATCGAGTTAGAATGAAATCGTGTACAAGTATATGGTTATGGCTCACAGTTTTGTTGTTTTCAGTTCAATCTTTGGGATCTGAGAGGAGTGACGTGGCATACGTGACTCTATTGTACGGAGATGAATTCTTGTTGGGCATTCGAGTTCTGGGCAAATCTATACGGGACACTGGATCCATCAAAGACATGGTCGTTTTGGTCTCTGATGGTGTCTCTGATTATGCCAATAATGTTCTCGAGGTACTGCTTTCCTTTGCGAGTTGTATTAGTGCGGAACGAGAAATGAAATTTTCTTTTCAGTTTTACTTAGACTGCCACTTTATATTAAATTTGGTATTACTGTTTCATTTGACGTGAATCGTAAATTTTGGCGGTTATGAATTGTTTTGTTGATTTTGAAACTCTTCATTTATATATGGTTTATGCTATGTTTTTTTGTGTGTAGGCTGATGGGTGGATAATTGAGAAGATTAGTTTGCTGGCCAATCCTAATCAAGTACGTCCAACGAGATTTTGGGGTGTCTATACAAAGCTCAAAATATTTAACATGACTGACTACAAGAAAGGTCTAATCTTTATGATTCTTGTGTTGTTTCTTGAGTCTTGTTATGGAAGTTGTAGAAGAGACTAAAAACTTTCCATTTGGGGTTTTGCATTTCCCATACGATGTAGTATGCCATGTTTATGAAGTATGATTTATTGGGTTTCTTCAATGTGTGTGCAGTTGTTTATCTTGATGCTGACACTATTGTGGTTAAGAATATTGAAGACCTATTCAAATGTGGGAAATTCTGTGCTAATTTAAAACATTCTGAGAGGTTGAATTCAGGAGTCATGGTGGTGCAGCCATCTGCTGCCGTCTTCAATGACATGATGAGTAAAGTAAACACTCTGCCATCTTACACTGGAGGTATTATGATTTTTCTTTTTTAACTAATTTTATACGCAATTATCTTATTCCTTTCTTGAAGAAACTTGTATTAGATGTGGATTTGAACCTAATAGGGTTGAACAATTGTCTTCATCAATATTCCTGCTTTCACAGGGGATCAAGGGTTTCTCAATTCATATTACTCTGGATTTCCCAACGCACATATTTTTGAGCCAAATTTGACCCCCGAAATGTTGGAAAATAGACCAGTTCCTGAAATGGAGCGACTTTCCACTCTTTATAATGCAGATGTTGGTCTTTACATGCTGGCTAACAAGGTACTGGAATATAGGTAAATAAGATGATGGTTCCTTCCTTATAAGTATTTAGGGGCAAGACATCAGTGATACATCTCCGTTTTGTTGCTTTCCTTCGTAACTTAAGTATGCTTTACCTCCTTATTCGAGTTTTGAGTTCAGATGGACGCCTGCTAGATTCAGTTGCCTTATTTGATTCACATTTAACTTTCATGTATTGATGTTTAGTTAATGTTCCAATTCACATGATGCAATTAGTTTAACACCTACTGTCTGAACAACATATATTCTTTGTGGTAATAATATATTTTTAATTAATGTACCAAATAATTAAAGCCTTTCTGGATACGTTGAAGGAAAAATTGAATTAATCTTTTGTAACAATTGCATGTAAATTGATGGAGTGAACGAGACGATGAAACTGCCAACCCAATGATGGCAGGAAATGTATTGTGTAGTGATGAGTTCCTTTTTGTTGTGGTAGAAATTGGAATGAGTGCTGATGTCGATGTTTAGTAGTTATGGCATTGCAGTGTGACCGATATTAATATATTATAAGACTGCTAAAGCCTTAAAGAAATTATTTAGGGCTATTGCTGTTGGATTCAAATTTTACTGTTGGCATATGGAAATTTTGTCAGTTAGAATCAGCACTTGTTAATTTTGATATAGATGGGCCAGGGTGATGATGTAGGAGGAAGGCCTAGGACTTTTCCATCATGTTAACATTTTAAACTTCATTAATTCCTATTAAAATCTGGGTTTTGGGGCATGTGTGGCGATGGGAATTGAGTTAGGGGCACTTATGACAATTATTGGCAGAAAGTAGGATCCGTTACATTTCAAGATAGGGGTAATACTCACTGTCATTAGCATCAATGCATTTTTAAGTTGAATAATAACTGTAATGTTGACAATTTAGTGTTAGAAAGTTAGGAGAAGTTACATATTTTAAAAATGTACGCAACAGGGAGACACTGGTGTATTATTGTATAGTATTTTGGACAGAAAACTCTTCTCTGTAGAAGTCAATGACTTTAGGATATCAAATTCTGCTGTACTATTGTGTATTCTGTGTGATTAATATTACACTTCTCCAATATGTCAATTGGTGTTTTATCGTTTTTGGACCAACCTGCCAGATTAAAAGGAGGGAATTCTTCTGACCAGTTAAGAGTAATATCATGATGCATTTGATAGGGAGGTAGAATGAATTGAAAGAGAAATTTGGAGGGGAATGGAAGCCAGAACTGAGGCTTCGGTCTGTGTGGACAAGAAATTGGCAAATTTTGAGTAGATTTGGAGATTTTTTTAGTAGATTACAGAAGAGAAGGGATCAAATTCAATAAAATATGTCATGGATTGGCCGTCTTTCAACGGAGATGGCATTATTGGATGGCCATTAGGGCAAATTGGAGTACAGGGTATTAGTGAAGATTAAATTGGCAAAATTAAGCATAGAGTGAAATGGTAGTGGATAAAGATAATGTGGAAAAACCAATTTCTACATTCAGCCTTGGTTACAAGGATGATTTTTCAGGAGGTAAATGATGGGGACTGAGTTAGGGTCAGTTATGACAGTTATTGGCTGAAAGTAGCAGCAGTTGCATATTAAAATAGGTGTAATAATAATTGTCATTAGCAATTACTACTACTAGAGAAATCACAAGCGTAATATGTACGAGTTCTTTAAAATATATTTTAATTGGTCTTTTCTGTTTGTTCGATGCAAGAGATATTGGAAAAGAAAATTTGAAAGAATGATGACAGGAAAGTTAAGAGTTATGTAGCTTGTGTATACAAGGGAAATAGTTATACTTAAAAGTAATTTTGAAGAAAACAAAGCTGTGTAGAATCTCACTATTGTTATAGATTATAGATGTATTATCACAATATCTTGAACAGTCGCCGTAATGTTGTTTGTTTAGGACAAAATATGTATGGTAATTGGGGGATACTTGTGTATCGTTTTCCAGTAATTTGGACAGAGAACACTTCTCTGAAGGAGTCTATGACCCTGGGAAAGAAAATTCGACTGTATTTTTGTGTGTTCTGTGTGATTTAATGTTACTCCTTTCAAATATTTGGGTGTTCTACCATTTGGTCTGTTGGAAACCTTTTCCTTTCAATCAATTCAAAATGATTTTAAAAATCGTGGGAGGTGAATGAACATTTCAGCTGTTGCAACTCATATTGGTTGTATACTTGTACTTATTTTCCTAGTTTGAATTGGCTGTTATTAATATTTCATACATCCTCTCACATACACCAATTATATGCATTTAAATATCTTGGTGTTCCTTTACATTGCATCTTTTACTTCAGTTATATGACTATTCATGCTGACTTGTCCAGTGGATGGTAGATGAGAATGAACTCTGCGTGATTCACTATACACTTGGCCCTCTTAAACCTTGGGACTGGTGGACATCTTGGCTGGTGAAACCTGTTGACGCCTGGCAGGTAGTTGTGCTACTTGTTATCGTATTTTATCAATATCTCAAAAATGTGTCTTCCAGTAAATTCTTGAAAGGCCATCTTGCTTGAGTAGTCATGTGACTATGTTGAAGTTTGTGACAAAAAGTAATGTAAACAATTTGCTTTTACCTTGTTTGTGCTACAGAATATAAGGGAACAGCTGGAGGAAACCCTTCCTGGAACTAAAGGAGGCCAAAATCCTAAAGATTATTTTCTTGTAAACTTTCTTTTTCTGTTACCATTTTGTGCTGTGGTGTTCTTCAGCTATCGTTCATTTCTAAAGGTCAGCTATCGTGGATTGATTTTATTCTTTAAGCATTAGGAATTCCATGTGCCTCATAATATTGTATTTTCTGCAGAATCAAGGGTACTATGGTTCCTGTTGTAGAAACTCACGTGATCATGTCAGGCAACTTTATTACAGGATTAAATCAGGGGGGCCAATTGTATATACTACTATTTCTACCTCAACTATCAGTTCCACTCATCAGGTCAGTTTTTACTTCTATACCTCAACCATCATTTCTACCTCGACTAAGAATTTGAATCCTCTTATGTGAGGTGTCCTTGCATACTCATCTGATGACTGGGTTGGATATGCATGGTGCTTGTGTATTATTTTTTTATAGCAATACTGAGTATTAATTGTGGTGTTAAACAGCTCATAGAAGGTCAGAACAAGGTGCCTGCATATTTGGGCATTACTTCTGTCTGTGTCTGTTTGTTGGCTGCCGTGGTGTCTCTTGGACTAGCTTTCTTGATAGTACCTCGGCAAGTGGCTCCATGGACTGGTTTCCTTTTGATGTATGAATGGATATTCATAATCTTCATTGTACTATTTGGGAGTTATCTCAATTTGATTTATCATTGGGGAAAAATTATGGCATCACATACGCCTTCCTCGTTGACTCATCTCAAATCTTGTGATGAGGATTCTGGAAAAGGTATATTCTGCCCGAGTAGAGCCCACTCGGGGATTGTCTTTCATCTGTGTCCTCAAGACTTTTTATTTTTATATTTAATTTTTTAGTTGTCATCCTTAATTTTATCTCATTTATATTATTTACAGGTCACCAGCGTCAGATGTCATCATGTAATGCTGCTACGTGGTTCTATGGTTTAGGGATGGCCTTCTTGGCCATTGCTGCTCCCTGTTTGCCTTTTATTTTTGGGATCACTGCATTGTTTTTACGGTAATTTTCTTTATTAGTAAAGATATCATTAAATATATACTGTTACTGTCGTGCTTGATCTTGTTAGACTTTCTATTTATTTTAGTATAATTCTATTGGCCCTAGTTTTCGTTTAAATTTTAAAAATGGCACTTTCTTCTTTGTATGTTTTTATGATAATTGACTATAGTCGAATATTAAATGTCAAAATCTAAAAACTTTCAAAGAAAACACTGTTTGCGGCTGGCCTCTTTCGAGTGGTAACTTGTAATCACGCTCATAGCGCATCTGATATGCTTTCTGAGTTGTGATTTTATCCTCCCCAAGACATGGATCATAGTGGTCATTCTATGCTTATTTTTGGCTTGGATATTAATAAAGTCCCTCTTGTACTACATCAAGCTAGAATGGCAGTTTGGAAACTATTAGGTGTGTTGATAACTTTATTTGCTGTTATTTTCATGCCTTTTTAAAAGAGAGGGAGGAAGAAGTTAAGTAAATTTTTAACAAACGGTATCGGTTTCTGGACAAAGAGCAACATGCTTGAATGGAGAGGGTCTTTCTTTTTCGAGTCTTCTGATGAATTTTGGCGCTTTTTGTTGCTCTTTTTCGGCACACAGAATTCCACCAAAATTTTCTTCCCTTTTTCTTATACATTCAGCTTGAGGTGAAGTTAACCATATTTCGGTTTTGTAAATTCCAAGTAGTTCAGAGGAAAAAACAGCATTTTTCTCTTCGAATTTCCACTTACGTTTTTTTATTTATATTTCTAACAGGTTAGGTTTGATGGTTGTCGGGGGCGTAATATTAGTATCTTTCATGACATACTCTTCGGAACATCTTGCTATCAGATCATTTGTGAAAGGGTTTGAAGAGAGGGATGTCGCACGCAATGCAAGCTTCTGCTGTTGATTGAATTCTTTGAGGTGATGCAAACTGCGGTAGATCATTTCTTTATTCACCTCTATTTCATTAAAATATGGATCACGGATCCATGCAGGACTGGGATACGTTGCCATACACCAACCCTCACATTTTATCTGAGCTTGGACTGCTCATGCAAAAATTACAACAAAGCGTGGCATTACGCTGAAGAAATTCTTAGGAAAAACTCTAAATTTAGTTTTTGATAAAACCAAAAAACTTTTTAATCAACTGGTAGTGTGGTTGTTATTGTATTCATCTAGCTTATCTAATATATTGAGAGTTAGTGTGGTTATTATTGTATTCAACCAACGGGAAGCATTTTTTGACAGCTACCCTATAGTCCTATAGTTGAACACAATAATAACGGGTAGCGTTGTTCCATTGACAAATGTAAAACTAATTTTGTCAACTTAGCATAATGTATTTTTCCTAGTTATCATAATTGCATTTTATTGGTCTTCTTTTAAGAGATTATGTGCCTCCTTCAAAAGTACAATCGAGTCTCAAATAAGATAATCTTTTTTGTTTTTTTATCTTTCACCTTCGGAGTGTTTTTGGCAGTACTTCAGCCGTAATTCGAACACACACTTGACCGGTTTAATGAAAAAAAAAAAAAACCGTAAATTGTATCTTCATATATTACACCAACTTTTTATTTGTTTGAAAAGCTATGTATCATTGTATGAAAGTTGTTTGCAATTTTATGAAACCACAGTGAGTGAGTGCCTTTATAATTTACTAAATGAACAACTATGATTATAATTTACCAAATACTAAGTGGTGCACATCGGTTACAACCCAGAACCTGTTTTATACATTATCCGTATCTTATACGATAAGAGAGGAAGAGATATAAAGTTCGAGTTTTGTCACTTTCTTCCTTTTCATCTCTCATCTCTGCTTTTCTTAATAAAGAGAACCGATTTGTATCTTTCAGTATACTTTTCTTTTCGTCATTGTCCTCCATATGGGATCCACATCTATGCGAGGTGGCAATAACTAGCATAATATCTTTACTGTGTTTTATGTTAGCTTTGTTAAAATAGGTAGCATCCTAGGGAAAATGCATTTTGCATCCTCAGATAGGTAAAAACATCATTAAACCTCTTATGTGGCATATACACTGTTACTCCGACAGTGCAAAGCCTAACTCAAGACCAATTTCTATGCTAGACTCATAGCAATCTTGACTTGCCATATACTTGTTCCCAGTGATAGTGGAACTCGCACAAGAAAATCTAGTTATGATTTTATTCATACCAGATCTCTTTTCTGTTCTAGTGTAAGTAGCACTTATAGAGAGTCAAATTATTAATTTATTAGTCTGTATCTTTTCAACTGCTTGACAATTATCATGGCAACCCAAGTGGTTAATTACTCAAAAAAAATCATAATGGGTGTCAATTTTGGTCACTTGAAGTCAAAATAGAGAGTGGAAAATATAAAAAAAGGTAGAAAAGGAGTTCTTGTTTGTATTGTTTCTGGATGTTGTATTGGTGTTGATCTATTGGTTCTGGTTTTGTTCAGTAAGAACTCAGAACTACCCTATATCTAATCAAAGTATCAAACAAAGTTAATCATATTTGGCTTGTCAGTTTTTCCTTGATGACTCACAGGCCAATAATAAAAACTTATTTATTTAGACGACAGGTTATAGTTTTGTTGGTGCGCATCACTTTCCACCAGGTGGGACACATGGCAACCAACTCATATATTTAATATAGAAAAAACGTAGATAATGGACAAATTGAAGGTGAGTTGACGGGAATTATTATGCTTATCCTAAAGTAAAAGTGTAGCAGATGAAATTTACTGATTAATTATTGGAGAAAACTATAGATATGTGTCATTTATTTGTCTTTACTCTGAAAGAGAACTATTAACTTGCTCAATTTATTATTCCCCCCTGTGCATGTGGGGCATAATCTACACTTTCTATTGTTAATCCGATTATAAACTTTGATGAAGATTTACCTCAGATCGTTCAGGGCCATTTATTATGAATGAACTTAAGTGATGTAATTGTTAGAAGTTTGACCAGGTTAACCAGTTTGATTTGTTCTCTTAATTAGCATTTTGAAGATAAAAATAACGAGAATGATAATTGCCAAGACTTTTATGACTTGAAGATACAAAAATACCATTTGTGTACGCCATGATTGTTGATCAGAAGCGAACGTGAAACACTCTTAACCGTAGCTTTATGAAGTAATTTGAAGTACCAAATTATTCAAATCAGACATAATGAATTTTCAACCTGCGCCAAAATACAAAATAGAATTTATCACAGCAATACATGAGTTGCAGCTAGCTTTATCTATTTTATATTCATAGAACTCAAAAGCCTTTCTGCAGCAGCTGCTAGTTGTAACAGATGTTTAATACATTCAGTCTGGTTAGAAATTTTTAACAAAAACAATGCTAGAAAATATAATTTTCTTCTGTAAGTTAAAATTAAAGTTTTTTTTTTTTTTTTAAAGAAGCTAATATGAAGAATTGCATGGTTTTGAACCGAAGTACAAACAGGTAGTGGCCAGATGCTTGTGTAATTTATTGATTCTTTTCTTCTTCTGCAAAGTATGCTCTCATTTTATTACTTATCTGAAGTCAGTAATCATTCTAGGTTGTACAATTGATGCACTACTCCCTAGCCATTGCATGTGTGTACACACTGCAACTGCAATATCTCATAAAGGTAGTGACTGTTACTTCCAATAATACAAAGACATAAGGGATCATGTCATGTGATTATATTCTCACTGGAAGAGCTTTGATAAATCCAGCAAATAATATCTTTGATTAATTAATTTAGGGAAAACAGTTCTTTTTCTTACCAGGCCTTGCTGGTTGTACATAATCAATACAAGAAAGTAAGAATCCAAACTAAACAAACAGAAGAAAGAAAAAAAAACTTGAGGTATGATAAAAGTTTCATACAAGTAGTAGTATAAATGCAACTGCTGTTGAGCAGAGAAGGATATACATAACATATTGTCCCAGATGGATACTGATTAAACAGAAAACTTATGACATGATTCATGCCTTATTTGATTCTCAGCAAACCCAACAGCAGAGACAGAGAGATGAAAAGCCAAGCATCAGACTTGCCTAGAGGGCAGATTTCCTGAGGTCAAATGTCCTGATCAGGTTTCTTGTTCCTTTCTTGTGGCATCATTTGGCCATGGCTCCAGAAGCATGTTCTTCAGTAAAAGTGGTGGATTTCTGAACCTTAATAGCCTCATCATGATCTTCTTCTGAGGAGAAAAGAGGAAGGGTAAGGAGATGATGAGAAAAGAGGGTAGAGTTGTTGGTTATTCTTACAATCAGTTATATATTTCATAGAACAGGAGAATAGATGAAACAATATTCTCTATATTCTATATAAATACATAAATGCCAAGGCTCTATCTACTTCACCCATGTCTTGGAATTATTCACTATTTCTTCTTGTACGAATGTTGACAAAGAAGGAATATTCTATTACGTAAAAATATCTTATACGAATTACAATGGGAATCCGGTGTCAACTTAAGAGAAAATAAATTATTAATACTGAAGAATAATATTGTAGTAGAGAGTGCATAGAGCGTTGAATTGAATGCAGACAAGTGGACAGAGGGGTTTATTTATCTATATGGTGGACCTAAGCAGCTGTTTTATCAATAGCAGGTTGATGAACAATCCAATGCTCATATGAAGCACTAATTCTGTATACTATTGGTGTTTTTACAAAGGACCCAAATGTCTTTATAAAATCCCCTTCATCTTTTAGTCTGCCATGTAATTGTTATGACACCGAGACGAAGTTTTTTAAAGACACTCCAACACTCAAGTTAACAATATTATCAAGGTTGTCAAATTTGAGAGTTTACGTAAACTCATGAGAGTCTAGTAAACTCGAATCGTAAACTCATAAGAATTTCTTTTACATGAAAACAAATTTTATATAAATAATATCTTAATTCAAATCGGTCCATAAAATTATATAGTTTAAAAGTATTTAAAATAAATAAATTCATACAAATACCGTAAATCATAGATTCAAATATCTGTCTAATCCTCTAATGATATCATCATTTTCGTACAAACGGTGCAGTGCAAGTGTGACTGTGTTCGACCCAAAGCTGAAATAAATTCAAACACTTAAACAGTGCACTGCAGCTGGGAATAAGTGAATAAGATCCGCCAATAGAACACCCAAACCTAGGAACCACACTCGTGAACCTCGCTCTATTGAGAACACGCAAGTGGAATGGTTGTCGACGGCCACCGCGACGGCAAAGCGAGCAAGGATGACGGTAGGAGAG
>Ga0214544_1007745_pt1 | contig 18518 bp, 17 predicted proteins | sample CNSS3metaG_FD_160074 | JGI IMG/M metagenome (GOLD analysis project Ga0214544, IMG submission 160074) | Root nodule microbial communities from cowpea collected in UCLA plant growth center, Los Angeles, California, USA - CNSS3 | ecosystem: Host-associated > Plants > Roots > Nodule | place: USA... | reverse complement strand
ATATATATTTATATAAAAAAAAATATATAATATAAATATATATATATATATATATATATATATATATATATATATATATATATATATATATATATATATATATATTTTATAATTAAATTTACCAATAAAAAAGTTAATAATTTATAAAATATTAAATTAGGAACTTTTAATTATTAATGAAAGACAGATAATTCATTAACATAATGTCAAAATAATTATTAATTATTATTATTGCTACTCATAAGTATACTTTACAACGCCTTATAATATGCAAAATTTAAACTAAATATTAATAATCATTAATTAATTTTATACCTATATAAATTTGAAATGTTTATAAGTTATTATTATTATTATCAATCATTCCTATTAGCATAAATATATATATTTTTATATATATATATATATATATATATATATATATATATATATATATATATATATATATAATTTGAAAACTAAAAAGAAAAAATGTACAATATCTAACATGTACCTTGGCTTTTTTAAGTGAGGTAATTAAAAATCCATATTTGAAAAGAGTAATTATGCTCTATTTTTATAAATTAAAAATATGTTTGAATATTAAAAATAAAAAGGTTAAATATGTTTTTACTCCCTTAACTTTCAGTGAATTTTGAAATTAGTTTATTTCGAAACTTTGGACCAATTTAATCTTTCATCTTTCGAAATACGTAGATTTAGTCCTTTTAATCAAATTTTGTTTATTGAGTTTATTTGTCATTTCAAGCGCGCTTCATAATAGTATTTGACTTAATATTAATGCAAAAATGTGTCAAACAGTATAACAACTTAAATACAATCCTGAAATGCGTACGAAACATCAAATAAACTCAAAACAAAATAAAATTTAATTAAAAGAACTAAATCTACGTATTTTGAAAGATGAAAGACTAAATTAGTCTAAAATTTCAAATAGACTAATTCCAAAATTCACTGAAAGTTAAGGGAGAAAATATGCTTAACAAAAATAAAATTGTTCAGTTAAAATTACAAAACTGATTAGAAAAATATATCCCTTTTTATTACGACAAACATGCGGTATTGGATAAGTGTATTCACATTTTAAATGCATAATATAATTTCAAAAACATTTAACTTTATAACTTTTATTATTTTTTATTATTTTTATAAGTTTATTGTTTTTCAGTAATTAATCGAAACATGTGAAAAATATCAGAACTTAAAAAATATATAATTTTCTATAAATAATACTAAGCAGTTATGAATTTTGTATAAACAGTATTAAAAAAATTGTGCGACATTTACTATTAAAAAAGAAGAAACTATTTGATTACTTTAACATAAAAGAAATTCTTCAATTACTTTTATATATATATATATATATATATATATATATATATATTAAAAGATAAAATGGTTCAATTAAAAGATGACACCAAAACGAAGTTATCAAATGATAAATGGTAGAGCTGTCAAAACGGATAACCCGGCTCAACCCATCACAGGTTGATGATTTAGTGAGTTAACCCAACCCGACTCACTTTTTAGTGAGCCAAAAAAATTCGAACCCAACCCGACCCACCACGAGTTGGCGGATGTAAGGCCCATTAAAATTTTTATTCTTTTCTGTCCTAAATTATAAGGACTGCCCTTGTGAGTTGGGCCTAAGGGCTGACCCAAAAGGGGAGACTAGACCCCTAAGTTTGCCCTAACACATCACTCCCTTCACTTTACAGAAACAACCTCCTTGTCTCTTAGAGCAGCCACGACTCTCTACTAGGGTTTAGACCTCTGTTATCTCCAAGCTTGTTCAACCCCTTTCTTGCTCCACGTAAGTCATCCCTCAGCTCACACTTCTCCTCCCTGGGAATATTTTCGTTTTTACAGTAGGGTTTCACCGTGAGCTTAGTTCCTAACTTTGTTCCACTGTCGTGATCCGCTAGTTAGAGTCGAGGCACTTTCTAGCTACTTCCAGGTAAGGGAAGCTATAACCTTTTTGTTTAATGCGATCGCGGTTTGTTTTGCTTGTATTTTCATGATTCTTGAACTGGTATGTTGTTGTGGATGCATGGAATGGTTGGTGTCGTCGTTGGTGTGTGAAAATACAACTGATGCAGGTACGAATAGTGGCGAGGACAGATAATCTCGCCCAAGCGAGCTTGTCTCGCCTAGGCAAGGTGAGCAAAGGCTCGCCCAGGCCTTCTCGCGCGAATGGTCACTCAGGCGACCAGCTCAGTTTTGAGCGAGCGAGCGTCTCGCTCAGGCGAGGGGAGTCTCGCCTAAGCGAGAACGTGCAGAGGCCACTGTTTCAGATTCTCGAGTTCTCGCCTAGGGGAAGGGAGCTCGCCTGAGCGAGAGACTCTCTCGCCTGGGCGAGACCCTTCAGTCTGAGCGAGAGTGCGTTTTAGATTGGTGTTCTTCTTGTTCTTGAATGTTTGGCCTGTATTTGATTGGACTATTATATGATGGCATGGGGGAAATGAGTATGCATGAGTGGGAGGGTGTATGAGTTATGAATGATGGACTTGAATAATACTTGGCATGTAATGAACATGAGATGGTTGGTATCAAAATGGCACGGTATTGGCATGAGGTGAAATGCTATATTTATGGTTAGGGAAGGATGAGCTAGAATGGTATTCAACATGGAATGTGAATGAGGAATTTGGTTATGAAGATTGGCATGAGAGTTCTGTGCATGATAATTATTAATTTATTGATTGAGTATGCTTGGTTTGTGTTAGTGCGTAATTCCTTAGAATCTCTAGGTGAGATTTCAAGGTCGTGCTTCAGTGGTTGAGACGTAATTCCATGGCCCCTGTTAGTGGGTGTCCATGGTGGTACCCCATCTATATAACTTGGTAAGGATTCAAGGTAAGGATTGCATTCTGACACTCTAAGGAGTCAGTTAGTCTCACTTAGAGCGGACTGACTCTTGTGGTGAGAATAGTAGGAGGCCTGAAACTCATTAAGGGCTAACCTTGTGTGTGGGAGATTGATTCATTGTAACACATAGCTCGCGGGTGAGCAGCTCGGGGGTGAGTAGAGGTATCCACCACAAGTGCAAGCGTCCGTTGAATCCGACCAGATTATATGTAATCCGGATGAGTCGAGTTGAGTCTTAGTGTATTGATTGAAAGGTCATAACATGCTTGGTTGATATATGTATTTGGAAATGTGAAAGTATTTCTGATTACATTGATGCAATCTTTTTGGCTCTAGCTTACCCTTTTGCTTGTTTGATTATCTTGTATGTGGTTCTTCTCCTTTTGCGATGATCATCAATTTATTGATGTGAGCAGATGCGAGAGGTACTCGCGGTCAACAAAGAAATGGTGACTCCGCTGCTTAGCCATCTGGGCTGGATTTGTCCACTTTGGGCTTTCCTTTAGGGCCACGGCCCATATATTATCTGTTATCTTTACATTTCCCAATTTTATTACTGTTGAATATGTGTATCTGGTTCGTTTTGGCATCGTGGTGTGCCTTGGATTGTAAGGAGTGGTGTTTAAACTTCGAGATTGTGCTAAGATAACTTCTACGTGATGTTTCCTTTAAATTTGGTTTATTAGTTAAAATGGGACCTTACATTTATGGTATCAGAGCGGTCATTCCTTAGGTCTGTGGACTTGGGTGTCCGCTTAGCTTTCTCTGTGTCTTCTGAGTGTTCTTAGTTAAATTCTTGCCTTTATCAAGCCTAACCAAGTGATTTTCTGTGTGCTAGTGAACTATGGCACCTCCTCGTAGGACTCTGCAATCATCTCAGGATAACGTACCTGATATCGCCAGGGCAATAAAGGCGATGGTAGCTGCTATGACGCAACAGAGCACGGCGATGATGCAGTAACACGAAACATCTATGCAGCGACAGGCAGCGTCGCTTGAGAAGCAACAGCTGGTGATGCAGCAGATGGAGGCTACGAGAGTAGCTGTTGAGGATGCCCACCGGCAGCACATGGAGGCCCTCCGCTAGCTAGAGGAGACCAGGATGGTTGCACCTGCCTATGGTCTAGAGCCACGACCTGTAGCCATGGAGTGGAGTTTAGAAGATTTCCTGAAGCACCACCTAGCGAAGTTTTACGGGAAGACTAGTCTTAATGCCACAGATCAATGGCTGAAGGACCTAGAGCGCATCTTTGATGCGAAGATGTGCCCCGCGGAGAACAGACTGGCATTCTCAGTGTATATGCTCACAGGGGAGGCGGAACATTGGTGGATCAGCACCAAATCCATCTTAGAGGAGAGAGATGAGCCGGTGACATGGGAGGCTTTTAGGGAGAGATTCCTCTCCGAGTACTTTCCAGACAGCATTCGGTATGCCAAGGAGGTGAAATTCCTCTAGTTGACTCAGGGGGGAAAGACCGTGGCGAAGTATGTTGAGAGATTCAAGCACCTTAATCGTTTCTACACCCTACCACTTAATGAGGAGTGGCGATGCAGAAAGTTCGAGAATGGTCTCCGCGATGATATGCGCTTGATGGTGGCTCCCTTGTCCATCAAGGATTTTGTTGCTCTGGTGGAGAAGGCTAGAGTTATGGAGAAGATGAAGCATGAGGTGGAAGGTCATCAACCACAGCAACCATAGAGAGTAGGTGGACCATATGGGTCCAAGCCCAAACATGAGGAGCAGAGGAGACCATATGACAGAGCTCACCATCAGCCTCAAGGGTCTAGGAGCTTTTCACCTCAGCAGGGTCGGGTACAGTTCTATATATGTGGAGGTCCTCACCCGAGGAGTGCTTGCCCACGCATGGAGGGTTACCGTAGATGCAACAATTGTGGCAAGGAGGGCCACTTTGGGAAGAACTGTCCCACTCTTTTCCAAACTCCCCACTAGCATCAGCGGAGAGACAAAGGCAACAAGCCTCAAGCGACAGGCCGAGTTTATGCCATGACAGGAGCAAAAGCTGCAGGTTCAGGTAACCTCATGATGGGTTATTGTTTGATAGTTGGGATGAAAAGTTGTGTGTTATATGATTTTGGAGCGACACACTCTTTTGTGTCAAACACTTGCGTGAAAAAGTTGGGTTTGTCGGTGTGTGAGCTGTAGTGTGAACTTGTGGTATCTACTCCGACATCGGGTTTGGTCAGGACGTCGTCCTTGTGCGCTAGGTGTCCAGTGGAGGTAGAAGGGCGCCAATATAAGGTGAATCTGATATGTCTGCCTCTACAAGAATTGGAAGTGATCCTAGGAATGGATTGGCTCTCTGCCAATTGCATCCTTATAGACTACAGGGAGAAGAGGTTGTTGTTTCCCAACTCAGAGGAACATGAGTTGTTATCGTCTCATGGGGTCATGAAGGAGCTACATGAGGGTGCCCAGTGCTTTATGATCTTCACCCATCTAGAGGTGGAGAGAGAAGAGATGAAGTCTGTCATACCAGTAGTACATGAATTTGAAGATGTGTTTCCAGATGAAGTGTCAGGGTTGCCTCCTAATAGAGAGGTGGAGTTCACCTTAGGGAGCACCAGTGTTGTTGGTGAAGAAGAAGGATGGGAGCTCACGCTTATGTGTGGATTATAGACAGTTGAATAAGATGACGATTAAGAATAAGTACCCCCTTCTGAGGATTGATGACTTGATGGACCAGCTGCATGGGTCATCAGTATTATCGAAGATAGATTTGCGGTCGGGATACCATCAGATCTTAGTGAAGGTTGATGATGTACAGCAGATGACCTTCAGGTCCAAATATAGCCACTACGAGTATGTGATTATGCCTTTTGGTGTGACCAACGCTCCGACGGTGTTTATGGACTACATGAATAGAATCTTCCGACCATTCTTGGATAAGTTCGTCGTAGTCTTCATAGACAATATCCTCATCTATTCCAGGACTCAGGAATAGCATGCAGAACACCTGAGGTTGGTGCTTGGTGTTCTAAGGGAGAAGCAGTTGTATGCCAAGTTGTCCAAGTGTGAATTTTGGATGGATGAGGTACAATTTATGGGCCATGTGATATCCGCTCAGGGGATTGTAGTGGACCTAGTCAAGGTCGAAGTGGTGGTACAGTGGGAGAGTCCCAAGTCAGCCACAAAGATCAGGAGCTTTGTGGGTTTAGCGACCTACTATAGGAGGTTCATAAAGGGATTTTCCAAGATAGTGGCGCCTCTGACACGACTCACACGGAAGGACCAACCTTTCACCTGGACAGATAAGTGTGAGGAAAGCTTTCAGGAGCTAAAGAGAAGGTTGACGAGTGCTCCTATATTAGTGATCCCAGATGTTGGGAAACCTTTTGAAGTTTATTGCGATGCTTCTCACTTGGGGCTCAGCTGTGTGTTGATGCAAGAGAAGAAGGCAGTGACGTATGCTTCACGACAACTTAAGGTGCATGAGCGTAACTACCCCACTCATGACTTGGAGTTAGCGACCATAGCTTTTGCCTTGAAGATCTGGAGGCACTATCTTTATGGTGCACAGTTTCGAGTGTTCAGCGACCACAAAAGCCTTAAGTATATGTTTGATCTGAAGGAGCTAAACATGAGGCAGAGAAGGTGGATGAAGTTCCTAAAGGACTATGATTTTGAGCTGCTATATCATCCGGGAAAGGCGAATGTAGTGGTTGATGCATTGAGTAGGAAGATTGTACATACTGCCCATCTTATGATTAAGGAAGTGGAACTACTCGAGAAATTCCGAGATATGAAGCTATAGGTGGAGTTAGGGTATAAGTTCATTAGATGTAGTACCCTGACTATATCTAGTGACTTCTTGAGCTCGGTTAGGGAGAGGCAGTTATTGGATGTAAGTTTGAACAAGATCAAAGAACAGCTTGGGTCGGAGGAGACTAGAGATTTTGCTTTGGATAGTGATGGCATACTGAGATTTCAAGGCAGAGTATGTGTACCCGACAACGTGGAGGTGAAGAAGTTAATCCTTGAGGAAGGGCATAAGAGTCGTCTTAGTTTACATCCGGCATGACTAAGATGTACCAGGATCTCAAGGAAAACTTCTGGTGGCAAGGGATGAAGAAAGATGTGGCACAGTTTGTATCCGCCTGTCTGACATGTCAGAAGGCGAAAGTAGAGCACTAGAGACCCGGTGGGATCTTACAGCCCTTGGAGATACCAGTGTGGAAATGGGACAACATCTCAATAGACTTTGTGACCCATTTGCCACGAACTTTTAGAGGGCATGACACCATCTGGGTGATAGTGGATTGATTGACCAAGGGTGCTCATTTCTTGGCGATGAACTTGAAGATGCCTATGGCCAAGTTGGCTCAGTTGTACATCAAGGAGATTGTAAGATTGCATGGAGTACCTTCAAGTATAGTATCCGATAGAGATCCGCGTTTCACTTCCCGATTCTGGCAGACGCTACAGAGTGCTATGGGTAGCAAGCTCACCATGAGCTCATCTTATCATCCTCAGACTGATGGCCAGTCTGAGAGGATGATCCAGTCAATTGAGGACTTGTTACGGACATGCGTATTGGATCATCTAGGCGATTGGGATGAAGGGAGCTCGCCTAAGCGAGAGTCTCTCTCGCCTGGGCGAGACCCTTCAGCCTGAGCGAGGAGTTGGGCAAGAGTGCGTTTTAGATTGGTGTTCTTCCTGTTCTTGGATGTTTGGCCTGTATTTGATTGGACTATTATATGATGGCATGAGGGAAATGAGTATGCATGAGTGGGAGGGTGTATGAGTTATGAATGATGGACTTGAATAATACTTGGCATGTAATGAACATGAGATGGTTGGTATCAAAATGGCACGGTAATGGCATGAGGTGAAATGCTATATTTATGGTTAGGGATGGATGAGTTGGAATGGTATTCAACATTGAATGAGAATGAGGAATTTGGTTATGAAGATTGGCATGAGAGTTCTGTGCATGATAATTATTAATTTATTGATTGAGTATGCTTAGTTTGTGTTAGTGCGTAATTCCTTAGAATCTCTAGGTAAGATTCCAAGGTCGTGCTTCAGTGGTCAGTACGTAATTCCATGGCCCCTATTAGTGGGTGTCCATGATGGTGCCCCATCTATATGACTTGGTAAGGATTCAAGGTAAGGATCGCATTTTGACACTCTAAGGAGTCAGTTAGTCTCACTTAGAGCGGACTAACTCTTGTGATGAGAGTAGCAGGAGGCCCGAAACTCATTAAGGGCTAACCTTGTGTGTGGGAGATTGATTCATTGTAACACATAGCTCGGGGGTGAGAAGCTCGGGGGTGAACAGAGGTATCCACCACAAGTGCAAGCGTCTGCTGAATCCGACCAGATTATATGTAATCCGGATGAGTCAAGTCGAGTCTTAGTGTATTGATTGAAAGGTCATAACATGCTTGGTTGATATATGTATTTGGAACTGTGAAAGTATTTCTGACTGCATTGATGAAATCTTTTTCGCTCTAGCTTACCCTTTTGCTTGTTTGATTATCTTGTATGTGGTTCTTCTCCTTTTGTGATGATCATCAATTTATTGATGTGAGCAGATACGAGAGGTACTTGCGGTCAATAGGGAAATGGTGACTTTGCTGCTTAGCCATCTGGGCTAGATTTGTCCACTCTGGACTTTCCTTTAGGACCACGGCCCATATATTATTTGTTATCTTTACATTTCCCAATTTTATTGCTGTTGAATATGTGTATCTGGTTCGTTTTGGCATCGTGGTGTGCCTTGGATTGTAAGGAGTGGTGTTTAAACTTCGAGACTACGCTAAGATAACTTCTATGTGTCAGCACGTGGTTTTTTTTATTTTTAAAATTTTTTTTTTTATAATTTTAAAAAAAATTGTCACGTGTCTATTTGACATTGTATCATGTGTCACTATTGATTGTGAAACGTCTCAATGTAGTCCATATATTTGTTATTTTGTCTCAATTTGCTTCCAATTTTTTAAAACTGAATCAATTTCAACCCTATATCAAATTTAATTTTTATATAAATTTTACAATGGTATTTTTATTATAATTGATATTTTTAACAAAATTAAGTTTATTTAAATGTATATTTTGCATTGAACTTTACTTAAATATTGTTTCAAATATTTATATATCAATAATTTATAGACAAATGTTAGAATTGGTTTAAAAATAACATATATAAATTGAATTGTAAAATTTTAAATAAATATATTTATTTTAAACTGTTATAAAATTGATTTAAAATTTTATATTTTAATTTATAAAGTTTTTATTTTTAAAGCAATTCTAACATTTATCTATAAATTATAGATATATAAATATTTAAAACAAAATTTAAATAAATATCAGTGCAAAATATGCATTTAAATAAACTTAATTTTGTTAAAATATCAATTATAATAAAAATACTATTGTAAAATTTATATAAAAATTAAATTTGATATAGGAATGAAATTGATTCAATTCTAAACAAAATAGGAACCAATTGAGACTTTTTACATCCAATAGTGACACATGACACTGCCACATCACACTGTCTCTGTCACATGGCACAATGTCTAGCAATTTCAATTTTTTTAAAAAAAATTATAAAAGAAAAATTTTAAAATACAAAAAAATTAAAAAAAAAATTAAAAAAACCACGTGCTGACATGTGACACATAGTTAACACCATTGATGTACAGAAAGACCTGATTGCAACAAATTTTCCAAAATAGGAACTCAATTGAGTCAAATAAAAATGGGAGACCTACTTGATATTTCGCTAAAAAAATGAGGACATCTAGAATGATTTAACCAAATATAAATATAAATTATTATTATTATTATTATTATTATTTGTATTTTCTATAATGTTCTTAATATTAGTCAAAATTAAAATTATTTTCAAATATTAAAATAAATTTATGTTGCTTTTAAACTATATACATTTTATTTAAATCATGAAAATATATTAGATACAATCTTAATAATAGTTGTATATTAAGACTCCTTACATAAGTTTATTCACTTAACCATTCGGACTGGATTACAAAATTTGAGTTTACACATTTTTAAATAGACCAACCCATAAATTGACACATTAAAATAAGTAAAAATCCATTAAAGACAATTAAGTCCATTAAGATTTATTGATTCTAAACTCACTTAATATCTCAATATTAAGCTTAACTACATGTTAATTATATGCAAATAGCATACAAGCATACTCAATCACAGAGCATCTATAAAGGGAATATTAACATATGGTTGTTATATCTTCCAAACAAGTTGCCTATCTTAGACCTGACTTATATTGATACAAGAGAGAAAAATTGATGTTTTCGACCACCATGGATGTAATGAGTTAAGCTTTGATTAGCCTCGTGTTATCCGTTGAATTTTCAAGTGTTAGTGTTGTGTTTGTTGCACATACTTTACACTCTAATTGATTTTTCTTAGCTAGATTTATGGAATCATTTTATATGACTGAAGAGTTGTACGTTTTGAGATTTCTTTTAGCATACTAAAACAATTTCATCCCAAATCACATTGTTTCTACAATAGGTATTTTAGTTTTGGTATGAGAATACATTTGAGGAGAAACAATAATTGGATGAGAACACTAGATTTTTTCTGTAAACATTCGAAGCATTTGGATACCTTTTTCGGTATAGTTAAGTTTCTGGGTATTCAATACAGTCGTTATTAAAAAATTTTGTTCTATTGAATACTCAAAATACTTTTTTTATTTTCATTTAAATATCCTACCATTTGATGATATGACCCTTATTTCTATCTTCTAAACTCCAACTTGCTAATCAACTTGTGTCTTCTTCCTTTAATCTCCTCCAATTCTCGGTATTGGGTAGACAAGAAACGAGTTGACCGAGAATTGTAGGAGATTGAAAAAACACGAAAGGAGTTGTTCAATGAGATCGAGACGAGAAGACAGAAATAACAGTCACACTATCCCCTTTAAAGAAAAAATGAAGCACAGAACACTTGGACGAAAATGAAAATAAAAAATATTTAAGTACTCAATAGAATGAAAATTTTAACAGGAACTCAATTAAAATTATTCAAATTTATGAAAATATTCAAATTTTAAAGACCCTGTCTTAATTAAGCCTTTTTTTTTTAAGTAAAAGCCAAGACCAATGTTAAAGACATGGAAGTAATAATATGAGAGCCCACAAACAACTCTGATAGCCTGAAGCAAACTACTTCTGCAACAATTTGTAATGGATCTGAAAGACAACTGACAAAGTAACCATACTTAGGAATTGATAATTGTATGGATCAGTTAATTTAAATTCAAAAAATCATTTTTTTTCAAAATGTGCAAGAGATTATTTTAACTGAGTTTTTTTAAGTACAAAATAAACTAATCAACCTAGCACAGTTATCATGCCTCTTTGGGCTCCAAGCATAAAAGATAAGCTATTAAGCCAATCACGGGAACATACCTAAGATACTTTACTACAGCAACCTTGTTTTCTTGGACATTCTGGAGGTTGTCACCAATCAACCAAGGCTGGAAAATCATGTAAAGACATATGTCCCATATGAAGGCATAAGCCAGCCTTTCTGATCCAAGATAACCCACCAAGTAGTCCCATCTATCTGATATGCCCCCAAAATTTGCATCCATTCGCCCATAAAGAGTCCACAATAGAGATACAAGACATGCACACCCACCAACCACTCCAACAATTGGAGCACCATTTGCCATCACCGACCCAAATTGTGAAAGTTTTCTTGGAGCAGTCTCATCAACAGGATCATTCAAGCGGATAGCCATGTATGGGATCAGAAATGCTGGCATCATAAGAAAGGTAATGTAATTACATAACATCTAAAGGAAGAATAAGTTGAAATTAAATCATTCATCTGTTTCGGATAAAGGAACATTGCTGTTCTATTGGAGCTAATCAAAAAGACTTGTCAAGCAAGAGAGGTTTGTCAGACATACTGTTTGTCAGGAACATTTGCAGGCCCCAGAGGACATCTAGAGACCCTTTATATCTATCTTTCTTTTTATCTGTGAACAGCAATGGGGCAAACATAAACGTCCAGCCAATCACAAAATTGAAGAGTCCTTCGGCCATCTGAAGTAAGAAAATGATCCAAAATTAGGGAGATTGTTACATCAAATGGTTGTATTTGGTGCCGATTACTTTGAGCAATGACACTTACAGGATGAAGAACTGGCGCATCAATCAGACGAATTCCAACTACTCTGCCAAAATGGTCAATGTGGAAATCATTGAAGTGCAAAGATAACCATTATAGTTTTCTTCAAAAAATACACAAAAAGCAGTATATAGTCCATGTTATTCTTAAAAGGAGCAGATCAAGCTTCAGATCTGTTTGTGAATAAAATAGCTTGTTTCAGTGCAGTAATGGATTCAAAATCTTTTGCTTTCTTTTCTTTTCTTGTCGAAAAACTAGAAACACGATAGAAACAATTAGCAATCACTTCCCCAAGAACCTAAATACAGGATAAGACTGTATATATACAATAGTTTTCTGCTGGGTATCTGGAGGCACATAACGGGAATTATCCATACTACATGGCAATATAGGTTTCAAACGTAAATTTTCATATATAAAAAGATGAAAGGACTCAAAATGAATCTTTTGAAACAAGTTTCTTCTCGTTTATGTATAAAAATTGACCAAAATACAGTTTATTCACCAATATAATGGAAAAATGTAAATATGAGAACGTCGTCGGTTATTCTCATTTGTCATTGTAATGCTTGTAAATTCATCCAAATTAAAGAATCTCCATTATGAAAAATAAAAGGAATCAACTCAGACATTATTTGTTACCTAGGTACAATGAGCAATAGGGTACGTACCAAAGTTCATGAAAGGCAATATGAAAAAGAAATTTAGAGAAAGACCCACAAGAGAGTTCCATGTGTCAGAACTTATGGCCCATACAGGATCTCCCTGTCACAATACGAGGAGTCTTTGAGATTTCAAACTTTAATCAATTCTATACAATATTAACAAATAGAAAAAAAAAAATTATATACAACATAACTATTCAAAATGTTCCAAATTGCCAAGGCAAAGGAAGAAGCAAAGGAGAAAGTTTTGTTCCCAAAGCTATGGAAACAACTTTCTACAATCATTTTAAATTACAAGCGGCACCACAAAAGGAACAAATGTTTTGTAGTACCGGCTCCCTTCAGAGTAATCACATTTACTTTAACAGTTTCTTATTATTATCTTATATCTAGAAACAAAACGTAAGAAGTTAATTTTTCATGGATTCTCACTGTAACAAACTTACCATCGAATGGTCGGTCAATCATAAATCATTAACAAACAAACATCCATGGCAATCTTTACTACAGTGCAAAAAAAATTGTTTAAATCCAAATAGCAATTCATGGCAGATGTTCTAATATACTAGCTTCGTTCACATTTTAATACAAAAAAAAAAAAAAAATCACACTTTTCTTATTAGAAACTATAAGCAAATGTTAACTACTTTTACCTTTAATGATGCTTTTCTTAAAAGATCATAATAATAAATATTTAACTTTTGGTTTTACCATCATAATATGTAGCAAAAAGGGTATTTTAAGAACAAAATTAAGAGACTAGTTTGCTTTCTTTAATCAATACAAAGTTAACTCTTGTTTCCTTATAAATGAGAACGGAAACAGAGGTAGTACTAGAAAATTTTCAAATTATTTAATCCCTGTTCCAATATTCAATTATTTCATATTAGATTCCAATTTCATGTTGAAAGTTAAAGTAACAAGTTACTTCCAGTTTTTCAATTTTTGGGTCCATTTTAGAGGTGAGAATCAATTTGAGTGGTTATCTTAAGACGCACTTAGGAATCAATGAAGACCAAAATCAATTTAAGTTTATAAACATCCCCCTCATGGCAAATTGAAAATTTGAAAAAGGTAAAAAGGGTACGTACAGGGGCATAAGGAAGCAGGAAGAGCCATAGAATGTAGACACCTCCGGCAACCCAAAGCGTAATTTGAAGCACTTTTCTGAGATTGTCTTCACCCTCTTCCGAAGAGAGTATAGGTTTCCGGCGACTAGAAAAGCACAATTGAGTTCCCGAAACGCCGCGTTTGGCTTTGATAACGGCAGGGGAAAAGCAACGGGTGGAGTTGACAGCAAGGTGAAGCGGTCTTCGGTTGAGCAATTTGGGAAGATGGAGTGAAGATTTTGAAGGCAAGGGTTTGAGTGAAAGGAATGGGCGCAGGAACGGTGAAGACGACGTCGCTGTGGTTGTCGACATAGCTTCAGAGGCTTGGGCATTCAGTGTTTCGCTCCACTGTTCACCCTTTATAGAGTGGACGCCACGTTGTATTTTACTATTTTTATTATTGTGTAAAGATATCAATTCCTATTATCCGAAGTTAAAATAAATTTGTATTAATATTTTTTATTTTATTCAATTTTCAATGACATGATGATCAAAAAAATGATAATTAGATTATTGAGTTTTAAAAATAAATAAATAACAGGAATTGTAAATAATTAGTAAATAGAAATTTAATTAAAAAGAATAAAAAAATTAAAAACTTAATTAAATATTTAAGTTTTTACATTTGATTCATTTCTGAAAAGGGAAAGTTTATACTTTGATGGACAAAGGAGAGTTCAATTCACAAATACGTCCCTTCTCATTGAATTTTCATGAATGAGACTCAAACCTTATTCCCAAATCAACAGCACGACATTGCAATTTAATAACAAATTATTTGTCGAAATTAAAATAAGAATCTTATAGTTAGATGTATTTTAATGAAATTAATTGTTCTTTTCTTTACATAAATCCTGTTATATATAGAGAGAGAGGGAGAGAGAGTGGATCTTCATAGGATTGTAGGAGGCCATGGCCCCCAAATTTTTAACTTTTTTTCTAAATATATGTTAAATTTTTTAGATAAAATTTTATTTCTTTTATAAAATATAATATTTAGTATTAATAAATAATAAAATATAAAATTAAAATAATAGAAGTAAATAAAATTTATTGAAATATTTTATTTGTTCTCTCTCATCGTTGTATTGTATTCATCTTTTACTATTGCATAAGATCTTTTGTTTTTGAAAAAAAAAATAGAAAGTTAGACACAAATTCATTTTTTCTGCTTTCATTTTTTTATCAATTCTCTTTCATTCTTAAAGATAAAAAAGGTAACTCTATTGTATCTTGATAATGAAATATTAGTTTGATATTTAATATTTTTTTTATCTCATGAGTTTTTCTATATATTTTTTTATGAACATAGAAGGAAAAGTTATGTATTATAGGTTTTTTCATAACTTTTTTTTAAACATGACTTGATTATAAGTATGTTTCTCAATTTTCGATTAGATTTTTATAAATTATGTTGTAGTCTTATTTTTTTAAAATAGGTACATTGGTGAAGAATAAAACAATATATTTGTTCATTTATTTTAGAGTGATAAAAGGAAAAATACCAATGTACTTATTCACGACGAAGATGAAAACAATACAAATTTACTTATTCACATATTTTCAAACACAAACGCATGATAATAAGGATCCAATTGTTGAATTAGAGAATCCTTTGATCCTTTGAAACTTACGTTCTTAAATATGAAAATATCCCATGAGTGAAAGAGATGAAATTAGAGAGTTTATTTAAAATGAGTTTCATATCTAATACAATTTCAAAATTATCATTTTTGTAAGGAGAAACATACAAAGAGATGTCAATACTAAATTATATTTTTTTATATTGATTAAATATATAAATTTTGAGTGGTCTCTTCAAACTTTCTTATCAAGATTATATATATATATATATATATATATATATATATATATATATATATATATATATATATATATATATATATATAAAAGTCGTATTCTCTACTGTCAACTTCTCCGTATATATACATTTTTCATTTTGAGATAGTTTTAATAATTTAATTAATTAATTAAAAATAATGTTTTTTGTAACCCCTACTTGCACACAATGGTCATGCTTTCCATTCTTTCTTTACCAGAAGTGAAAGTTTCTTCTCTCTTCTCTCTAACTTACCTTCACCTTATATCAACTTTTACATAGAGTAATAGAAGAACTAAGAGACTTTTAAATCGACCATATTTCAAAAGAGTAAATTTTTATTTACTTCATAGAATCATTCTTCTTTAGTTTGTATTATTTTAGTCATTACTAAGGATAGTTTAGAGAAATGATCGTCTCAATTTAAAGAAGAATTGGCAACGTAATTCTTGTTTCTTTTGTTGTTGTTCCAACCACAATATATACACATAAAGATTAAATAACTAGTTATCTCAATCTATGCTAATTACATTTAAATCATTCCTAAATATAATTTGTACAAATTGTCACAGTTATAATTGTGGTAACAAAATCAATTATAATAACAAAGAATATTAGAATATTTATGGAGAATATTATGGAGTATCAACAATTATTAAGGGATATCTCATTACCCCCTCCCCCTCAAGTTGGGTATATGGTTACAAATGCCCAACTTGGAAAGAGCACATTCAAATTGAGTCTTCCCTAAAGCCTTGGTGAAGATATCTACTAGTTAAGCATGATAAAGCACATGACTGGTAGCAATAGTTCTACTTTAACGGAAGAACGAGACAAGGTGTGTTGCTTTTTAGTTTTCCATGAGATGGGTGAATTACCAAGAAGAATAAACTAACTAGTAAGAGATTTTCTAGTCAAAGGACAATCAGCCCAATCTGAATCACACTAAGCAAATTTCAACATGGACTTTTGTAGAAACCTATTTTTACACTTTTAAAAACAACTGAAGTTACCCCTTTCAAGAACCTTTGAACAAAACCATAGAAGTTAACCTTTTTGTGTTTTTCATTTTTCAAGCTTTATGGATTTTTTTTTCTTTTCCAAAGTATTAAACCTAAAAGTAGATACAAATAAATAATAGGCCACATAAAAAAAAATCCAACTCACACAAATAGTGCCAGGTTGTCACGGTTAGGGATGTCAAAAACGTTCGTACTCACGGGTATCCACGGATAAAACTCGCAACAGGTAGGAAACGAATATTAAAAATGGATACCCGCTACCCGCAGGTACGTGTATTTTTGATACTCGCATGTTAACGGGACGGGCACGAGGATCATAGTATCCGTACCCGTTGATACTCGTACCCGCCAAACTTTAATTCACAAAAATACTCTTATATATATATGTATTAGTAAAAAACATTCTTACCTAATTTTTTATAAGCTGCATATCTTGTCTTGTATTTATTCTTCTAGCTTCAAGTATAGGTACGGTGTCTTTTTCCATGTACACCCCTTGACATTCTTCTCTTTCCTTTGGGCATATACATCAAATCCTATATAGACAATGACGTTTATGGTATGCTTGTTATCAAATGATGGAATCAAAATAAGAATAGACACGTGACAATTGAGGTTTATTATTTGTTTATTTTGTTTATTTTTCAGGAATCAATTGGAGAAAGTGAGCTTGTTGATCAAAGCACTAATTAAAGAATTTCCATTGTGTTGAACATCATTTTGTATTTACTTTTATAATTATTTGGACTTGTATGAACTTGAGTTTATTTGAACTTTATTTAAAATTTATGACAGTGATGTATTTTATTTTATTTTATTTCAATTTATGATTAAATATTTGTTTTTTAAATAATTTTGTAAATATCCACGGGTACTCGTGATACCCGCAGGTATAAAAAAAATAGACGGGTACCCGCATAATGGATACCCAACGGATATGGGTACGAGTACGAAACAGATATTTATTCAGTGGGTAGGGTACGGGGAGTGATAATGTTAATTTTTACCATTATCCAAGCTATATTTCATTAGCAAAATCATCTCTTCCAAAGCTTTTAACCTACTTAATCCTCAATTTTAGCTTACTTTTGTAAATAAATACATTGTGAGTTGCATTGATCCAAATATACCATTAATCCCCATTTTTTTTGTATCCTTTTTGTAGATTGGAAGCTTTGCTCCAAAAGTCCAGATAAATGAGTGACCCGGAATAGCAAGGAGAAGAGCAAAAATATTAACAGGAAGCGCCCGGCGACAGAAATACAGCGCCAGGCGCAACAGGCCGCCAGCGCTAGGTGCCAAACAAGCGCCAGCCAGGCGTCACTGCTGGTCACCGCCTGGCGGCACCTGGCCACCGCCGGGCGGTAGATGAGGAATTTGCCCACTGTTTGATGGCTAGCGCCTGGCGGTGAGACCCTTCCGCCAGGCGCCCGTTTTCGCTGATGTGGCAAGTTAGCTTTTTTCTTCTGTTTTCGTGAGGGGAAACCTATCTTGGACACTTGGGAGCTCGAACAACACGTCTTGGAGCGCTTGGAGGTCTGCTAGGGCTTGTGGGAACAGCTCCATCTTCCTCTTTGTGTCTCCTTCCTCTTCCATTTCCACTTTGTAAGCTTGAGCTCTCCATGACAATGGAGAGCTAAACCCATTTTTGTTGGGGTTAGATGTAGCCACTGAACTCTTATGTATTTTCGAATGGGTTGAATATATATATGCTTCTTCCATTTATTTCTAGTATCTTTGTTTATGCATTTAAAGCTTGCTTTGTTTTACCCATTCATTGCATGATATTTGGGTCATTAGGTATTGGAAAATATCTCTTGAAACCTTGAATTGGAACAAGATACCTAATGG
>Ga0214544_1007744_pt1 | contig 18518 bp, 24 predicted proteins | sample CNSS3metaG_FD_160074 | JGI IMG/M metagenome (GOLD analysis project Ga0214544, IMG submission 160074) | Root nodule microbial communities from cowpea collected in UCLA plant growth center, Los Angeles, California, USA - CNSS3 | ecosystem: Host-associated > Plants > Roots > Nodule | place: USA... | reverse complement strand
CTTTGATACCATAAATGTAACATCCCAATTTCAGCAACTTAAAAAAAATAAACTAGGATGTTTCATCATAATATTCAAAACAAATATCCATTGTATAAAATATATTATTACAGTCTTACAAAAGATAGGACTATAAAATATATCATTTATACAAACTCATCTGCTTACTAAAACTCTACACACACGTTAACCACTTACTAAAACTCCCAAAAACCTTCCACTAACCTAACAGATAGTTTCTCATGCTCCAAATGTGCCTCTAAACCTGCAACCTCATCTGCTCCCACCGAATAGGTGATTATCGCAAAAGAAAGACAAACAACAAAAGACACAGAGTGCAAGGGTAAGCTAGTTTATAAAAGAAATAATCATATAACAGATAAACTTGTTACATTATAAAATAGCATATTTCAAGCATTCATAAAAAGAAATACCAAACATATAATTGCATACTCTCTAGACTCAATTATCCGGATTTATCCATTGACTCAAACATAGAAGTTGTGCACCTGTCATAAAAGTGGATTGTGGCAAAGGCCCTGACTCCACTTGGCCTAACGAAAAGTGGATTGCGGCAAAGGCCTTGGCTCCACTTGGCCGAACCAACATGAATCAATTTCTTTTGGACAGGGTAAGTTACTTATGGCATCGCCAGATTAGTGGTCCCACTCCTAATCACGCATAAGAACATCCTTCAACTCTCACCACCTAGGTCACAATACTCTATATGAGTTTGTAAGCCTAGTAGAGTATGAGATAGCTTCTGACCAACACATATCCCTAGCCAATGCATAACAACCTACTAGTGAGGACTGCACTTCTTCCTTAGAAGCATAACTGTTATGCAACAAACAATTCAAATCAACTTTCTCATTCCATTCCATTAAGATCCACTTTCACTCTCTTAACATCATCACATTTCCTCAGAATCCAACACTTCAAAACAAAGATGCAATCCAACTTTAACCATCTCATTCCACTGATTCTCTTTCATACTTATAACCTCATCACTTCTTCGTAAAACATACCCACCAATCATACACAACTCATTCATCATATTCACATATCATATTTTATAATTTCATGTAATAAGCACTTTATAACATAAAGGTTTGAGAACAACTAGTAAAACTTCATAAACACAAAGGAAAACATAAATGTCACACATGATAGAGGGGAGATGACAGTTCATGTTAAAGGTGAAGAAACAAATAGAAGGTTCCACAAGTAACCTAGGCATTTTCCCACAACCTGTGGATTTGGCTCCAAGATGCAGAATTCACACCAACGTATTCCACAGGTAACTAGTGGATATTTCCACAACCTGTGGATTCAACTACAGGAAGTATAATTCAAACAGTGAATTCCGCAAGTAACCAATGGATATTTACACAACCTGTGGATTCAACTACGATAAGTATATATCAAACCATACAAGCAAAACAACCATACTCATCACAGATCAAATTCATCAACATGCAATCATTAATTTAGAAAAACACTACAAAGCAAAATAATACTAGCTTTCCTTACCTGACAAAGCGGCTCAATTGGCCCAAACAACTTAACAGACTCAAGGAACACCAAAACACCTTTTGCTCCACAAAATGCTTTATCTATACCTAGGAATAACACAAGAACGATCAGGACCTACCGTTATGATTACTGACCAACAAAGACTCATATTGATGATTAAAACGTAACATGCAACCAAAGCAGGGTCATATGTAAGCCAAAATAGAGAAGACCCACAAGAAAACGAGCAGAAGTTCAACTAACACGTTTGAAGAAACTGATCGGATATAAAGGAAAAGCTCGCCAATAGGATCACCCTAGCGGTCTTCGATCTTCAAACAGATGAACAAAAGATGAGAACTTCTAAAGAGAAGTCAGAGAACTCTAGAAAAGTGGTTTCTAGAGAGATGATGTGCTTTTAAAATAATGAATGTCATTTATAACAAAACTATTTATACTAAAACCTTTTAATATTAAAATAATCGAGTTTCACTATTTTTAAACCACTATCAATTCTAAAATGCCAATTTCTAGGGTTTTACAATTATAACCGCTAATAAATAATGGCTAATAAAAATCAAAATATTTGTAGTGGTATCTTTAGAAATTAAAAATATAATATTAGCTTCCATTTAATATTATATTTTGCATTAGTTATTTTTGTCAATCTATTTACTACTTTTTATAGAAAAGATTGAAAAATATTGCACAAGGATTCAATGTTACTCTACAAATAAATACTATAAGTGTGTATATATAAGCAATGCTATGCTACAAATGGTAAATGAAATTACGATAACATTGAAAAGAAAGTTGGCATTGGCATAGATATTGAAGAGAAGAAAAAATATGTTGTTTTGATGTTCCACCTTACTGTTCAAAACAAATAAACAAATGTATAAAGTATATTAATACAGTCTTACAAATGATCAGACTATATAAATATATCAATTATACATAGCAAACATTTCTAACCCTAAACACAAGCTAACCACTTACAACAACTTCTCATTGAGACTTCCTTCCGACCTAAAAGATGGCTCCTCAACCTCTAGAGGTGCCTCTAAAACAGCATCCACCATTGCTCCCACCGAATAGGTGATCATCGCAAAAAGAAAACATACAACACAAGACTGAAACACAGAAGAAAGGTAAGGTAATGACTTTTAAAGAATTTTCTTAAATCATATAATATTGATATATCTAACAACTACAGACAAACAAATATTCACATACATAAATGTATAAACTACGACTCAATTAATCCGGATAAATGCATTGAGGTCGGATCCAGTTAGTTCTGCACTTGTAGTGGCATCTCATGCTCTATAGAGCGACAGATTAAGGGTGAAAACTCTGCCACATACAAGGTAAGTTCGTTAACACCTATGGTCAAGGGACAACACCTAGGCTAGGACCTCCTGCTCTTCTCACCACATACTTCATTCCTCTCTACTTGAGAATTTGAATGGATATTAGAGCGTCAGGATAACTACCAAGACAATCCCTACCTAAATGCATACACTACCACAATCACTATTAATCCTCCTTGGGTTAACATTAACCAATCTCAACTTAGTCTCATATAAACAATCTCATACCATATACTCATAATTCATAATAATTACAAAGCTTCTATGATAACTAAAATACCACCCAATTTAACTTAAAATTACAAGTTTCAGGTTTTGACTCACTCGTCTAGCTAGTCACACTCGTCCAACCACTGGTCCAGGTCTGGAAGTTTCTGACTTGGAAATTCGCCCAACGAGTAGCGCTAGCGCAACCACTAACCCATGCTAGCCCAACTAGTAGCACTCGCCCATCGAGTATGCGAATCTGCATAATTCTGTAGATTTGTGTTCTGCATAATTCTGCAGATCAACTTATTCGCCCGACGAGTAGGCTCGCCCAACGAGTAAGCAAATCTGCATAATTCTACAGGAACTTATTTAGGAAAAATTATACCTATTCAACCAATCCATACAACTCCAAAACCTCCACAAAAGACCATTCGATCATTAAACATTAATTCTATCAAAATATTCACACCAATTGCATCCAATTGCACCCATAGCATACAATTATTCTCAAACAACAAATAAAACCTAAGTATTTATCGTTTTCAAACATCACAACCAAATTCACATATCAAACACATAAGTTAACTACAAAATAATCATATAATAACATTCCTATCAGGTTTGTGAGACATAATAGACATTAGCTTCCCTTACTTGGTATCCTGCTTAAACAACTCTATAAATGTCAAACGTCCATAACTTCACAGAATGCTCTATCTATATATAGAAACATCACAAGAACGATTAGTACATACCATTATGATCACTGATCAACAAAGACTCATACTGATAAATAAAATGACACATGCAAGCAGAAGAGGGCTTATATGCTACAAAAAATAGAAAAAAAACAAATAGATAGCGAAAACTTAACTTACGCGAACGGAGAATCTGATTGGTCCAAATTGAAAAGCTCATTGAGAGGATCAATTCTACGATCTCGATTCTTCAATCAGACCACCAGAAAGACAGAACTTTTAGAGAGAAGTCAGAGAGCTCTAGAAAAGTGGTTTTTAGAGAGATGATGTGTTTTAAAATAATGAAACTCATTTATAACAATTCTATTTATACTCACACCTTTTAATATTAAAATAATTGAGTCTCACTATTTTTAAACCATCATCACTTCTAAAATACCATTTTCTAGAATTTTACATTCTCCCTAACAAGAAAAAATTTTGTCCTCGAAAATTCATTCATCAGGTAGAAGAAAAATATGCTCTCTTCATTTTCTCTTATAACAACTACCTAAACTTAGTTGAAGTAACGACTACGACACCTGAACTCATTGAAAAATCTATCTCTGTGCTAAACGATATAGTGTTCAATAGTGCAGATTGATCTACCTTGCTCTCAAAACAACTTCTCAACTCCAAACCTCAAACCTGAAAGATCTTTTATGTCTTGAACAACCAATTAGGATATGATATACTAACTCACCTTCCATAAGCTTCCCCATACATCTTGTAGGTTTTTACCAAAATATAAAGATAGTCTCAGATCTTCAACTTAAACATGTTAGTTATCACTTCACCTCAGCTTATTCCTTTCTTGAAACATTACTCCACTAACTTGATCACACAGAACTTATAACCTACTGCCACACATTAATACCCTTAGCCATTCTTATTCACAAATACCCTTAACATAAGGCTTACTTTACCAATTTTGACTAAGGATAACAAAGTTCACAACCAATTTATTCCACTTCCAAACTAAACTTTTAACTGTTGCAACCACCAGATTCTCTCGGCACTCCATCTTCATCTCTAAACCACTAACTTGTAACCATCCCTCCAAAGAAACCTTAGAACCGCATATTTTCTTGACTTCAAATCTATAGTTTGATTGGTAGCAAATCTATGATACATCTCAAACTAGGATTGTGCACTTGGCTTTTTCCTAACCATTTTGAGAAACTTAATAGTTTTAGTCAAATAACTATACTAATGAAACCTCTTCATCCCTCCACTTCTCAACTTAGATTCATATACTTCACTAACTCTTACTCTTACTTCATCAAACCAAAGTCTTGAACCCATTTTCCTAGTTAAGCACCCCTTCTTACTTTCTCGCTTCTAGGTTGATATCCCATCGTGAAACCATAGCTCTATTCATCTTCTACTTTTCTTGTCCGACTTCCTTTGTGCAACTTCACACTTCTGGCTTTGGGTGATCACTGAACGCCTTTAACTAGTCCACATACTAATGACACCTTTGATATTTTTAGAGAACTTGCTATCGCATCAACCACCAGGTCATGAGTAAAAATACTTCTCCTTACGTACTCCCACCATTGATAAAAATGTCCCATCACCATTCCGCTGCGCCACTCTAATCAACAAACATTCTCACATCTGGGTGTTTAGTCACAAAAGACTTCAAAGACTTACTTGTGCCAAAAATGATCGCCATTGAAGCGTCAATTCTGCTATTCTTCAACATCCTGACGAAACTCTTTATATATGAGAAACTTTCCACAAAACCTTGATAGCAAAAACAACCTACTTAAAAAAAACTTACTTAGAGTTAGTCTTAGAACTTCCTTTCCTTCCACATGTTTCCACTCAACTTTAACCACTTATCCTATATTCACTTCCTTTAAACACACTTACGTCTGCAAGTAAGAATATACTACCACTTCTTTTTCCAAATTGTTATATTGTATTCCTCAAAATGACACATTACAACTAAACCACTACTTTCTCTAATAGCTCTTTCACATGTTGTCTCTACTCCACACTTCCTATAAAAACCATCCAATAAGAAACTATTGACATTGGTCATGCTTTAGACACAATGCAACAATGAACCTCACCCCTTACAGGTGATAATCCTAGTATCTGCTTTGGAACATAAAAAAAAACTTCTCCACAACTGAAAACCTTTACATCTATTATTCACTGGCCTCTGCTAGATAAACACTCATACATGTATCACTTTGTCTTGGCTTTTCAACTTGTTCTACACTTGATACACAACCATCTACTCACCACCTTCCAACAAGGAACATTGATTCTTATGATGCCACAACCCATAAGAATGAGCTTGGAAACGACCAAGTCACCCTAGAGCTTATGCTTCAAACCTTGCAAGGGAAACAATTCACGCTAACTTTTAGTTTGAATCCTTTGATCACCACGAGACATACCACACATCCAGGAAAACTTCACTTGTTTGCAGTTGTAGCAAAACCACCAGCTCAACTCTAACTCCCCTCTTATAGTTAACCATGACTCATTTACCATATCAGCGACACCAAAAGATATCCCAGCCTAAGCGAAACCAAAACCTTTAGTCCAGCCACCACATTTATACCTTGTATCCTTGAATCTGATCATTTGTGCTAACTGTTCCAGCACCGACTATAGTGAACACCATCTCCACCACTTCTGACTTTTCTTCTCCTTCACTGTGCTCTTTCTTTACTAGTTTTTGCCATTCTCACAAGATTAAACTCAACGATACGCTTCATCTTTCAATACTTGAATTCCTCTTCCTCATCCCAAGGTCAATTCTTCTTCTCATGTGAACTACTTTCTATGCAACATCCCAACTATACTTGACTTTGATGTTGCTACCAACTGAAAATATCTAATCATCTCTTTCTGATTTTTCTACCTAGCATAAAACTTTTGTGTCACCTCAATATCATCCACAAATTTTTTCTCCATCTACTTAGGAAACATCAGCCTACCTGATTGATCCTCAAACTCTACTCCATCTTAACCTTCCACGAGATATTTGTCGCCTTTACACAAATTCGGTGTTTATGCTTTTCTTAGCTCTTTCAGTTCTACACAACCTCACTATCCTGTAACCTAGGATCTACCATCTGCTTCTCTTTTACCAATCCAAGAAAATCACTAGATATAGTCATATGACTATATCAAATGACATTTCTCCTCAAACCTCTTGTATTTACATACCTTTGAACCTGAACACTACCCGAAGATAAAATCAAGTTAATTTTCTCAAACGTTGTTGCACTGGCACACACTGATATCTTCCCCTATTCTAACCTCTAGACTCAATTCCTTTTGTAAAGCTTGTGGTATCTGATCACAAGAACTTGTCTTAAACCTCTTTAATTCCACACATTGTTGCTCAACTCCAACATCGTTTCTTAGTCTACTAACTAAAAACATAGCTTTCCTCGCTCATCAATAAGCATCATACAACAACTTCATATCTTTGAGTTCAAGAAGTTGTTTTAGAGATCCCTTTCAACCTTCATAAAGGTGAGTAGGTCAAGTTGACCTTGAATCTGCATCCCTTTATCACTATAGACATTAAACACAAACCACAGAGGTGCAACCAAGACAAACCATAACACAGAAAACAAAACTCTAACATTTACTGACAGCCAAAACCTTTGGTCTATCACTCTTATATCCCCAAACCATTACAATTAAGAATGGAAAACTACCTCTGATCTAGTCATGAGTGTGCACCCTCACTACTTTATCAAGATTTTTTTGTTCTTAATACTTCTAGTTTCATAAACGAATTCTACTAAACTCGACCTAAAAGAGATGACAAACTCACAACCCTCAGGTCATCGTAAGGACGAACTGCTCTGATATCAAAATGTAACATCCCAATTTTGGTAGCTTAAAACTAATAAAATACGATATTCCACCTTAGTGTTAAAAAAATAAACAAATGTATAAAGTATATTAATACAGTCTTACAAATGATCAGACTATATAAATATATCAATTATACATATCAAACATTTCTAACCCCAAACACAAGCTAACCACTTACAGAAACTTCTCATTGAGACCTCCTTCCGACCTAAAAGATTGCTCCTCAACCTCCAGAGGTCCCTCTGAAACAAAATCCACCACTGCTCCCACCGAATAGGTGATCATCGCAGAAGGAAAACATACAACACAAGACATAAACACAGAAGAAAGGTAAGGTAATGACTTTAAAAGAATTTTCTTAAACCATATAATATTGACATATCTAACAATTACAGACAAGCAAATATTTACATACATAAATGTATAAACTATGACTCAATTAACCTAGATACATGCATTGAGGTCGGATCTAGTCAGTTCTGCACTTGTAGTGGCATCTCATGCTCTACAGAGCGACAGATTAAGAGTGAAAACTCTGCCACATACAAGATAAGTCCGTTAACACCTATGGTCAAGGAAAAACCCCTAGGTTAGGACCTCTTGCTCCTCTCACCACATACCCTATTCCTCTCTACTTGAGAATTTGAATGGTTATTAGAGGGTCAGGATAACTGCCAAGACAATCCCTACCTCAATGCATGCACTACCACAATCACTACTAATCCTCCTTGGGTTAGCATCAACCAATCTCAACTCAGTCTCATATAAACAATCTCATACCATATACTCATTATTCATAATAATTATAAAGCTTCTATGATAACTAAAATACCACCTAATTTAACTTAAAATTACAAGTTTCAGGTTTTGACTCACTCGCCCAGCTAGTCACACTCGCCCAGCCACTTGCTCACGCTCGCCCAGCTAATACCACTCGCCCAGCCACTAGGCCAAGTCTGGAAGTTTCTAACTTGGAAATTCGCCCAGTGAATAGCACTAGCCCAGCCACTGACCCATGCTAGCCTAGCTATTAGCACTCGCCCATCGAGTATGCAAATCTGCATAATTCTGCAGATCAGTGTTCTGCATAATTCGGCAGATCGACTTATTTGCCCAGCAAGTAGGCTCACCCAGCGAGTAAGCAAATCTGCATAATTCTACAGGAACTTATTTAAGCAAAATTATACCTATTCAACCAATCCATACAACTCCAAAACCTCCACCAAAGACCATTCGATTATCAAACATTAATTCTATCAAAATATTCACACCAATTGCATCCAATTGCACCCACAACATACGATTATTCCCAAACAACAGATAAAACCTAAGTATTTATCGTTTTCAAACATCATAACCCAATTCACATATCAAACACATATGTTAATTACAGAATAATCATATAATAACATTCCTAAAAGGTTTATGAGACATAATAGACATTAGCTTCCTTTACCTGGTATCCTTCTTAAACAACTCTATAAATGTCAAACGTCCCTAACTTCACAGAATGCATCAATCCTATGATCTTGATTCTTCAATCAGACGACCAGAAAGACATAACTTTTATAGAGAAGTCAAAGAGCTCTAGAAATGTGGTTTCTAGACAAATGATGTGTTTTAAAATAATGAAACTCATTTATAACAATTCTATTTATATCAAAACCTTTTAATATTAAAATAATTGAGTCTCACTATTTTTAAACCACAAACTGTTTTTTATATTTTTTTATAAATTTAATTAAATTTATTTTAATAATTTTTTATTTTTTATAATAATAAAATAAAAATAGGCAACACATATGTGCTTCACAACTATATTATTTAATGTCTACTTAAGTTTTGAAATAATTTTAAATTGTTTTCATTATCTCAAATTTCTTTAACACAACAAAAATTATACTTTTTAAAGGTTAAAATTATAAATTTAATCGATTAAAAATCGTTATAAATTAAATTTTTGGAAATTAAAATAACTATTTGCATATGTTAAAAACAAATAAAAATAAATAAATGTCGGTATATTTATTAGAGAAGAAAAAAAAATACTAGAAGTTATATAACAACCCAAAAATAGAGTTCATCCAATAATTTAGAACGTCAAGCAAACCTAACCAAAATATAATTTATTTATACAACTTGGGACCATAATATGAAGACATTACTGCACAATACACAATCTTCAAATAGACTAAACATTAGAGATTTCCAAAAGAACTATCCATTATGATATATTCTCGCTCTCACTTGCAGGCTCTTATGCTCAGACCATTATAGTGATCATTTCAAAAGAGAACACAAACAAACACACCAACAAGAGAAAAACGGTAAGGTAATTATAATTTCAAACATACATGTATTATAACATCTATAATATTAAAGTCATTACCACTTAAAACCAACATAATATTTTCTCTATAGAAAAACCAATATTTTAGAATCAATATCTGAATTTATGGATTGGCTTGGATACTAGAAGCCTCACACCTATCATGAAATAGTGAATCAAAATACTAAGACCGACCATACCAAATTACACAATCTCAACCCTTGCATGACTAAGGGAAGTTAACTTATGGCTTCACTAGAAAAAGGTTCCAACCCCAGATCTCGCCATAAGAACCTCCTTCAACTCTCACCACCAAGACTACAATGCTTTATATGATTTTATAAGTCTAGTATAGTATATAATGACTTTTTACTAACATGTATCCCTAGTCAATGCATAACATTAACTAATAAAGGATTTACACTTCTTCCTTAGAAACATAAACCTCACACAACAATACAATTCAAAATTTACACCTTTCCATTCCATTGATTCATCATAGTCATAACCCCATAAATTTTATATAGAGCATAACTCCCCAACAAGTTCCTCACAATCCAAACCAAAATTCACTCATATTAGCAAACAATTGGGCTCAACGAGACTAATCACTCGCTTAGGGAGTTCCTGTAAGACCCGAGAGATTTAAATAATTAATTAAATAATTATTTAATAAATGCGGGTAGTAGAAGCCATTAAGGCATGAAATACGAAATGTTATGTCATGGAAAAGTACTAGCTCAAGTGATTGAGAGTACTTTGATTGTGTGTAAGGGTTTGGGTTCAAGTCCTATGTATGCCAATTGTGTGTTATTTAATTAGTATTATTTTAATATATGTAGATCATGTTGTGAGATATTATAATAATTGAATCATGTTAGTTAGCATGAAATATGAATTTGGTTGAATGGTTAAGCATTGAAGGGTTAAAGGAAACCCTAGCACCATCATTAAGACATTTTTGGATAGGCAGAGAAGTCTTTTGGGACTTTAAACCACCATTAAAACACTATTAAAAAGCAAATTGGGGGAGAAAAGAAAGGTTTCTGCGGTGGTCATTATTGGATAGGCAGAGAAGTGCAAAAATCAATGGGAATTGAGAGTGTGAGTGGACTTTTGAGGCCTTGAGAGAAACCAAGGAAGGTTATTGGGGAAGCAAGGGAGAACCAAGGGATACTCAAAGCTTTAAGCAAAGGAAACCAGGTTAGGGGAGTTTTACTATGTGGTTTAATATGAATTATATGATTTCGTAATATGCTTGATGATCTTGATGCAATGTCTGTTATTTTCGCCTTAGTTTTCTTGGTATTTCTGAAATACCCATAAACCTCCTGGCGACACATGTCACAGAACCCATTTATGGGTTTTTCTCTATGAACCACCTAGCAGCGGGGTGTGTACCGCTAGGCGATGCAAACTGGTTTGGCTAGTTGTTCTCGTCTTGTTTGTGTTCTGAGAAATTGTACTACCTAAATTAGTTCCTTGTATATAGATATCAAATTGGTTATGTGGTTATGTGTTTATGGGACTGAGATTGGATGTATGTGTGATGAGTTATGAATTAGTGAATGAAATTAGGGATTTAGGGTTCATGTTTGGGGTTGCAATAGTTAAGCTTGATTTATGAATATGATTAATGCACTATTTGAGGAAAGTGATATTAATTTGAATAAAACATGACCTCTGTCACATGCGTGTAAGCGAAATTGTGTTAGTGTGAAAATGGGTACTGAACTTGGGGTGATTGGGAACCAGAGCTGAATTGAAATAAATCTGGGTAATAAAACCATGTTGGCAAGCACCGCCTGGCGGCGTCTGGGTTGTCGCCAGGCGACACCACAATTTTGCTACTCATTTTGAGTTATGTTGGGATTTTATGTTTTGGGTGTCATGCTGGATAAATTAGTATGTATGTAATTGGAACCTGTAATTAGGACACTGTGATGTGACTAAATGATTATGGGTGGGTAACTTTGGTAAAAGGATGAATGTGAAGTAGAATGTACCATCATAGCTAAGGAGAGATATGCTATTAAATTGGGAAATATGCTAAGTGCAGTGGGTAAAAGTGAAAATTAGTTTTTATAAATATGCATGTATGATTGGGATTAGTGTGTGGAGGCGGCAAGAATGTATGATTCACTGTTTGTGTTGCTTTGTAGCATATGTGCAATTCTAACAACATTTGTGGTATGATTGAATGAGTGCATTGAGAATCAGTTGTGCAAAAATGATTTGGATGATTATAAGTGTGTTATGATTTACATGCTGAGTACTTGGGTATTTTAGAATATGTTCAATGTGCCAAAAACCAGAAGTATTACGCTACTGGTATGGCACTTGGCGGTGCGGGGCGAGCCGCCAAGCGATAGAGTCTTAAAATAGTGGTAGTGGTCACTAACTACGGGAGGTGCCTAGCTGCAAGGTTGGGGCCGCGTGGCGGTGATGGAGCAGCGAAGCTTCTATTTGGTGCTTGGCGCTTGGCGGTGGGAGCTGCCCGCTAGGCGGACTGGAACCAGTTTCGCCTAGCGACGTTTAAGCTGTGCTAGGCGAATTAACTGCTTTGAAATTTGGTTGTTGTTGTGATCAGTGGACTTGAAGGACTAAGTTCACATACCTTCGTGTTTGGGTTTGATGGACTAAGTCCAATAGGGGTCTGGGATGTGCTTAGTGGTGGGACACATGATGGACATGGAACTATTTAGTTCCCGTCGGCTGCTAATTGTAATACTTGTGAAATTTATTAATTAAATAATTAATTAATTAATAAATGCGAGTAAAAAGAGCCTTTATGGCATTAATTGTTGGTTGGTGTGACGTGGAAAAGTACTAGCTCAAGTGGTTGAGAGTACTTTGGTTTGTGTGAGAGGACTTGGGTTCGAGTCCTGTGTATGTCAATTATGTGTTGTTTCATTATTAATTTTAATAATATGTATGAGTATGGAATTGATGATGTAAACTTTTTTCGATTGGAGGGTATCACCAAATGTGAATTGGCATAGTGGTTGTGCTTTGGCCTTATGAGTGGAAGGTCACGGGTTCAAACCTTGGTGGGTAAAGAATAAGCTTTATTTTTGCTAACTATTAGTTGTGGTATGAATGTGAAGGGGTAAAGAAAACCTAGTAGAAGGGTAACCATTAGGTGCTGAAAAATCACCCACTAAGGGACTTGAATAACCATTAAGCCCACACTAAAGCCAATCCCGTTTTGAGAGTATGATTGAGAAATTGGGTGTTCTTGATGTTGTTGCCAATTCCTTGATAATTCACATGTGTTGAATATGGGTTTGGGGTTTTGTGTAGTTCTTTTGGAAAAGTCACGAGTTTAGTATTTAAATGGCATGATAAGCTGGTTATAAAACAATTCTGATGCATTTTGGCCATTGCGTTGTGTTGGTAATGATTATTTGGTGTTTTGGTATTGTTTTGGTGATGTGCATGCGTATACAGACTCGAAACCCTGCAAGTCTAGCCCAAGCGGGTCCATCTCGCCTAAGCGAGAGTTGCAGAGTCTCACATTGAGTTCTGGTTCATGATTCTCGCCTAGGCGACCAAGGAGAGGTTTGAGCGACACAGTCTCTCGCTCAGGCGAGAGGCACTCGCCTAAGCGAGGTCGCGAGGAGAACTTGAGCAACTGACATTCTCGCCTAGGCGAGAGTGGCTCGCCTAAGTGAGTCCTCGAAGTGTGTTCTTGTGTGTGTGGTTGAATACTTATCTATGCAAGCTTTGGGTGTGGTTTTGAGCGATGTTATAGCTCGCCCAGGCGAGGGGATCTCGCCTATGTGAGATAACGTGATGTTGTGACTATTTTAAGCTCGCCCAAGCGAGGGTAACTAGCCTAAGCGAAGCAGAGGGCTTAGCTTAGGCGAGAGTCCCTGGCTTAAGCGAGATTATGTGGATTTCTCATGTTTGTATAACCTTGTGTGTGTGAAATGACTACTTTTCTTAAGTATAAGAAGTATATGCATGTGTTGTGATGTGTGGGCTTGAAGGACTAAGTCCAATAGGGGTTTGGGATGTACTCGGTGGTTGGACACATGATGGGCATGGAACTCGTTGAGTTCCCGTCGGCTACTAATGGGCGAGGAGTCCTTAGTATGGTGATTGCATGTGTCGGGTGCACGATGGGCAAGGAACTGTGATATTCCCGTCGGCTACTATTGGGCGAGGAGTCCATAGTATTGTGATTGCGTGCGTGCCAGGGTCCAAGTTATGAGACTTGGGTAATTTGAAAAGTATGAGAATTGTAGTTATGTTATTTTGGGTTGGGAAACATGTTTATTTCCTATATCTGTTTATATTTTTATTGTGCATAGCTCACCCTATCTATGTGTGTATGGCGATGATCGGGTAATTTGTTATCCGTGAACAGATGATTTGACAGGTGAGCCAAGAGATGCTTAGAGACGGAGAGCATGGGCTACTTGGGCTTTTGAAAGCAAACTTTATTGTTTTGATTTTGATGTAAATTATTTTATGCTGAATTTTAGTAATTTTTATATATAACAATAGTGTACATTTCGATTATGTATGGTTACTAGTTTTGGTTTTAATTTCTCGCGTTTTTGGGAATTAGTTTATATTAACTACGGTATTTATTGTATTTTGAATTTTATTTATTTAATATTAGTAATATTCCTTAGGGATGTTACACTAATGGGCGAGGAGTCCTTAGTATGGTGATTACATGCGTCGGACGCACGATGGGCAAGGAACTGTTACATTTTTGGTTGCTATTGGGCGAGGAGTCTATAGTATAGTGATTGTGTGCGTGCCTAGGTCTGAGCGAGGAAGGCTTGGATGTTTTACTATAGGCGAGGAGTCTGTGGGGCAAGACTATGAGCGGGATAGGCTCGTAGAGTTGGACCACGAAAGGGATTGTTTCGTGGGAGTATAGTAAAGTCCCAAGACCTAGATTCATGCATATGACTCATGAAGGACTATGAGATCAGGGATGGGTAATTTGAAAGAATAAAATGATTATGTAAGATTTATTTTCTTTGGGATGGGTGTCATATTTATGTTATATATATATATATATATATATATATATATATATATATGTGTGTGTGTGTGTGTGTGTGTGTGTGTGTGTGTATATCTCTCTCTATCTGTTTGTGTGTGGCGATGATCGGATAACTTGTTATCCGAGAGCAGATGATTTGACAGGTGAGCCAGGAGATGTTTGAGTTTAGAGAGCGGGATTACATGGGGACTTTGAAGACTTTTAATATTTTGATATTTTCATGTTTTCAAAGAGTTGCTATTTTAGTTATTTTATGGTTTATAATAAATGTTAATCGCAAATATTTGTATCCATGATTTTAATTTTCTCGCGGTTTTGGGAAAGTACGGTTATAAATGAGGTTTGACAATTAATATTTTTTTTAATTTATATTATTTATTCTACTATATTTATTTAAAAGTATATTCCTTAGGGATGTTACAGTTCCTTGGGGAGGACACTTGCTTAGTGAGTAAATGTAATGTCCTAGCCGAAAATTACTTATTTAAAACAAAAGATTAAGATAATATGTGAATAACCTCATTTATTAATACATGATTTTCCCAAAAACGCGGGGAAATGTAAAATCCAATGTCAATGCACCAATAATAACTAAAAACCACAACGTTCAATTAATACAAATATAATCTTTTCTCAAAACCATTACAAAATAGTTCATGGATAAAACTAATTAATCTCCCATCGTTAATCCCCACTCCGATGCTATATGTCCACATGCTCACCTGCATCACCTTTTGCTCCCATGTAACGAATTACATGATCATCGCCAAACACATAGAGATAGGGTGAGCTCAAATAAAATGAACAAATGCAATATAACATAAACAAAGCATCTTAAAATTATAATTCATGTTAGGATTTCCTATTCTGCAGTTTCTCGACTTTCAATCCTTATGATATCTGTCCCTTGATTCTACACCCTTTAGTGAGTTCACTGATCGATCCTTGCCGCACGAGTGTCTACTCGCTCCTCTGACTACAGGCCACCACCTAATAGTCCACACGCGGGAATAAATTTGCCACGGCCTCACACCGCGACACCAATTGGAGTTCCCTGTAACATCCCTACTGGAAATTAATTATTTGAAATAAAGAAATAAGAAAAGAACATCAAACGTCAGATCTTTTATTATTCCCAAACAGGAGAAATTCAAAATATCTTTAAACGCGCCAAAATCATTTAATAATAGTAAATAAGATTATTACAATTTTTCCAAAACCCAATAAAATAACAGTAACATAATAATTTCCTAGCTCCAACCCAAGCTAGCCCCTCTCTCCGTCTCAAGTGTTAGCAGCATCACCTATATCATCAACTACTCTCGTGTAAAGAATTACACGATCATCGCCAAGCACAAACAGGAAGGGTGAGCTCAGTAATAAAAGAAAACACATCAATTAACAATATAATTACATCCAATTATATTATTAAAATTAGACCTTGGCCAAGTCCTTAATGCCCTAAGGATTTTTAGCCTTCAATTCAAATAACCAAGTTAGCTATGAACTCAGGATTTATGATGCTCACACGAACATGCCCGCTCGTAGTCCTACTCTACAGACCTACCCGTCCGTAGTCCAACACATGTGATCCACCAACTACGTACCTCCTCGCATGCAGCATCTCTCAAATGCGAGCACAGAACATATGAGCCTACCTCGCTCGTATCCTCACATGAGAGTAACTGAGTATGAACCTCCCCATTCATACCATCACATGTTAACCACCATCCATGAACCTACCCACTCATGGCATAGCATCTCCTGATCCACGTCCGCATCAATGCGAACAATCAATGCACACAAAATGCACTATAATCGCTTGGGCTAAAAGCCTTAGCTTGAGCCACCAGGCCTGTCTCGCTTAAGCTAAGCTTTCTCGCCTGAGCGAGCATGCTCCAGTGGCTCACTGCGAAGTCTCGCTTAGGCGAGCTCTTCTCGCCTAGGCGAGATCGCCCTTCGCCTAAAACCAAAATCTTGCCTAGGCGACGAGTTAAACAAAAACACAAGGTTAAGCACGAGTTCTCACTTAAGCAAGAACCTCTCGCTTGAGCGAGATGCTCAAACCAAAACCTCACAACCCTCGATTTCTCGCTTAGGCGAGATGCACTCGCCTGAGCGAGATAACTTGTCGCCCAAAACCTGGGCACTCCACCTTTGCTACTTTCGCCTATGCGAGCCTAGCTCGCTTGGGCGAGATTAGCATATTTTCCCCCTATTTACGCACGCACCACACATAAACAATGCCAAAATCCCACTTTCAATCTTACCAAGTAATCCATCACAGTGCATAAACAATATGAACGTAATTTGGTGATGAAGGATTGACCCCAACCAAGGATGGAGGCACATGCTTAAGAAGACTAAGCATGTTTAAAAAGGAAGTTCACTAATCCTTCATCCCTTTCATTTGTGTTTGTTATTTTTGATTCCCAAAGTTGACTTAGTTGAATCAACTTTAGTTGACTTGTTGACCTTTGACTAGGTTTGACTTGTTGAATATAGTTGACTTGACCTAAGCCAACATGCTAATCTATGTTTATTTGCTTTGTAGGTTAATTAGGAGTAAGAAAGCAATGCTAGGTGGCACATGATGATTGGGTAGCATAAATGATGTGGAGGAGAGAGTAAAACAAAGGCATAAAGCATAAAGTAAAAGGCATGAAGCAAGTGTACCTATGTACCTTTGGTCTCCTTTGTTTTTAGCACACTTTGGCCACTCTTTGGAGACATATGAGACACATTTTTTGTCTCCTTTTGTGCTAGAACGAAATTAGTCTTGCACACACCATAGATAGGTCTTTTGTCTCTCATTTTTGTAACCTTATTTGACCTATTTCTAGAAGCTAGGGTTAGGTTTTTTTAGAGACATTCTTAGGTATCTTTTATTTGCTTAGAGGCCCCTAAACTCTTCTATATAAGGGGTGCTCCTAGACATGTAAAAGGGTTGAACATTTTGAAGTAAAAACACTTTTGTGTCTCAACCATTTGTGAGAGTTTCCTCCCTTGGGAGTGAATACTTTTAAGCCTTATCTTGCATAGCAAGTGGCGGCACACATCCACTCATCTTCAAGGTTGTCAATGGCTTCTAGCCTAGCCTTGTAGTGGCGTGCTTCTCACATTTTTACCATTTCTTTCCTTTCCATTTTATGTTTTCTTCTTCCTTTAATTGTTCTTGGTTTTCTATGGTTTATGTGCTTTCCATTTCCTTTTTGTTTTGAATCAATCCATCATCTTATTCTCTTGAGCTTTGTGAAAGGAACCTTCACATCTAGATAGCTTGCTATCTTAATGTCCAGTGGGGATTTCACTTAGCTTTCTTAATCAACTCACACCATATTCAATAATCTTAAAAAGGAACAACATAATCCTTCATCATTTGGTATCTAGAGCCTAGGTTATCTTGAATATGGTGTTTTTCATGTTCTAACCTTGTCTTGTGTAGCTATCTTTGAATGGTCCACATAAAAACA
>Ga0214544_1007741_pt1 | contig 18527 bp, 12 predicted proteins | sample CNSS3metaG_FD_160074 | JGI IMG/M metagenome (GOLD analysis project Ga0214544, IMG submission 160074) | Root nodule microbial communities from cowpea collected in UCLA plant growth center, Los Angeles, California, USA - CNSS3 | ecosystem: Host-associated > Plants > Roots > Nodule | place: USA... | reverse complement strand
ATACTATATATAAATATATATATATATATATATATATATATATATATATATATATAATTTTAACCACTTCAAACATAATTTAAAGTGAAAAAATTACAGTATGATTAATAATGAGTTATAAAATAAAAAATAATTAGACAGAATATATCGAAATATTATTCTACATGATGAAAATAAAAATAAAAAATAAAAATAATAAAAAACTAACAAATGTGTGTTTTAGAAATAATTTGAGAGACTATCGAAAGAAATCGCACAAATGAAATCAAATGTATAATTAAGGTATGATAAGATGAAAAATATCTTAGAGAACTAAGAAAACTTTTCAAATATCAACATATATACTCAATGGTTGAAAAATAAAAATAAAAATCATTTTAATGAAACAAAAAAGTTCTTCAAATTAAACAAAAATTAATAATAATAATAATAATAAGTAAAGAATTTTTTTTATATTACCTTAAATTGAGAGTATAAATATTCTCATGTGAAAGGAAAATATATAATAAATAAAAATATTAAAAAATAATAGAAATATTCAAATGTGAGGCATAAATTTTTTTTAATTAACATACATCATTTTAACATAATTACATAAAGGTTATGCTAAGATAAAAAATATATTGGAGATGCAAATGAGTTTTATGACAAACCAAATAATTAAAATAAATAAAAAATAGAATATATATATATATATATATATATATATATGGTTACTTAATTAATTGTAAATATTTTAATAATTTAAACAAGAATGAAGATATGGTGGGGACGAGTATTATGGCGGGGATATGTACATCCCCATACCCATCCCCATACCCAACTGAAAAAATCGGGGATTCCCCATACCTATACCCATACCTAGTCAATGCGGGGATTCCCCGTCAAAACGGGGATGGATTCGAGCAATACCCACGAGGACGGGTTTATTTGCCATCTCTACGACCACTAAAGCACGACCATGAAAAGTCTCACCTAAAGACTCCAAGGAATTACGCACTAACACGAACTACATCAATAATCAATCAATAAGGGAATACTCATCATGCATATAACCTCAGGTCAACCTTTATAAATCATACTCATCCATATACCCCAACGGAATCAATACCATCTCACTCCTCCTGGAGCACGATTACAGATTTGTATCATCACACCACAACCATGTCCCTTTAGTACCAACCATCTCGTTTAAGTTTCATACCCATCTCACACCAAAATCATACATACAGTTCAATATCTACAGATTTCCATGCTCTTTACAAGTCTCATACTTTAATTAGGGCAAAATCATACCACAAACAGTTCACAGCCACCAAACAGAGAAAAACAGCGCGCCCCGCAGCGGGTCTCGCTCAAGCCAGAGACCTTCGCTCAGGCGAGGGGAGTGCCCTCGCTCAAGCAGCAGGCTCTCGCTTAGGCGAGACTGCGTCAAGGAACCTGGGAGCTTCGCGAAGGCTCGCTTAGGCGAGACCATCTAAGGCGAGATGGACTTTCGCTCAAAACACAATCCACTCGCCTAGGCGAGTATTCGAGAGGAAACTCCTGGGCGAGGACCTATAAATCTCGCTTAGGCGAGATGAGCTCGCTTGGGCGAAAATAACAGGTTCCTCGCACTGTTCGACATCTGCAACTCCAAATACAACACACTCCCATGCCAATCATTCAAAAACGAGTCCATATACATTTAATAATATCTTAAGCACGCAACAGATAAACAAACCACACGATTTATCATGCACAAATGAATAGTCTAGCTTCCCGTACCTGGGCAAAGCTAGCTGGAAACCTGGACACCCAAACTGTGGAGCACAAACAGCTTCTAGGAATAGACTCGGAGCTGGAAAATAGTGTGTAAGAGTGGGTCATTACGGAACCCTAACAACAACTACGAAAATAGGCCAAAGAAGGAAACTACGAGTTGGAGAGCACTTACATGAGCTAAGGACGGGGCCAAACTGAAAGCGAACTGAAAACACAGCGGAACCCTAACAGAGAAAGCGGCTGCGGCTCTAAGCACCAAGGTAGCAGAAATCTAAAAAGTGTGGAATTAGGTCAGACTTGGGTGGCTTTATCTTTTGGGCCAGCCCTAAGGCCCAATAGCTCAAGGGCAACCCTTAAAGCTTTAGGACAGGAAAATTGGGCCTTACATTTACCGTACAAAAAGATTAAGAAGCTGGTAAGTTTTATGTTCCTTTGGAAGTGAGAGAGGGTAATGTTGAGTGATGATTAGCAGGATTCCTTCTGAATGTCATCTCGCTATATATAGCGAGATTTGAGATGATGTAGTCAAATTTACTAAATTATGGGTATATGTATTTTTTATACCCGCATGTTAACTGGAGGAGCACGAGTATCACAGTATCCATACATGTGGATACGTGAATCTACTAATTTTAACTTACCAAATGTAGGTGTGTGGGTGTGGGTGTGTATGAGTGTGTGGGTGGGTGGGTGTGCGTACTTGTGTGTGTGCATGTGTGAGTACCTGCATATATTAAAAAAATAAACAGATACTTGCATAACGAATATCCGTACGAATATAAAGACGAGTATATGATAAATATTTATCTAGTGGGAAGTTTATTGGCTACCCTTCAATAAATATGTTAGGGGTGGTACAATCTTTATATAGATGTATAAAAAATTTTGGGATACCAAATATATAAAATAAAAGTATATTAAAATTTAAAAAAATAGTTTCAATTATATATTAATTTATATAATATAAAAAAAGTTGGGGGCGAAGATCCTTAAATCACTACTACGAAGGTCTGCCTTTAGGAACTATTCGTTGCCACCCCACCACATTGACATCCTTATATATGTGTATATAATTTGATAATAATGAATGAGATAGAACTTAAAAACTATACTCTACTCCGAAAGAGGAGAAAAAGGAAGAGAATAAATCTTGTTGTCCTCAAATTGTTTAGATTCTCCCTTATCACCTGATCTTTAAATGCAATAAATATTTTGTCTTTATAAACAAGGTTTAATGACAAAAACTATATTATTAATGATAAAAGGAGGAGACCAGAACTAAAAAAAACATCAAACATAAATACAAGTTGATAAAGACAAGAACAGATTTAACAAATTTAAATAAATATAGAGAGTATTATAGAAATATCTTGAAACACTAGTCTAAAAACATAACATAATAACGAATATAAATGACAGTTTCATTTAAAATGTTGAAACAATAACAATTTTGATATTATAAGGAAAGAATAACCAATGGTATAACTCAACCGTCACTTATTCTTCATTGAATAGGTTAATTTTTTTCATTTTTTGACTCCCCGCGAAAGGTACTCTAACCTTATGTCTTTGTTGCATACAAATTTTTCTTGCTACTTCTTCTCCCTCACCCTCATTTTCTTCCTTTTCTGTTCATGTTGACTTATGACTCGTACGTGTTCTTAACCTTCTAGTTTTGCGCCATCTTGACCCACATTGTGGTGCTCTCTCCTGGTGGTGAAGACACTATGTTTCTGGAGGTTTATGGGGTCTGTTGATTTTCTTCTTGTTCACCTTGTGAATAACGCACACCCTGGTCTGCTTCCTCTACTCTCATTTTTAAATTCATTTAAAAAATTGTATGATAATATTTATATATTATTTGAATTATTTTGATTATTTAATTTTTAACATTTTTGTTAATTTAATTTTTCTTTTATTGGTTTATTGTATGCATGAATTTAGTTTGTTTAATGTTGAGATTAAGTTGTAGTTGTATAGAGTGAACCTTATTTTCTTGTTTGAGATTCACTACAAAAATTATGTACTACCTCTAATTTGAAACAACTTATGTACTTTTTGTAGTTAAAATAAGAGGAGAGAGTACTAATAAATGTATTGAATCTTGAATTGTCCGGTTTGACATTTTAATAAAAATAATTATTTTTTAATAACTTATTAGTGCACGCGCACGCGCGCGCGCACACACACACACACACACACACACACACACACACACACACACACACACACACACACACACACACACACACACACACACATATATATATATATATATATATATATATTAATGAAATTTAAGAAATCTTGCTTAAAATTTAGGTTAAATTACTCTTTGGTCCTTATATTTGTCAAATACTGTCAAATTGGCTTTCCAATTTTTTTTTTTGTTTCAATTTTGTCCTTATTTTTTTAAAAATGATTCAATATGGTCCTTACCGTCAATTTTGACCAAATGATGCTAAAGTCAATGTCACATATTAATTTGTGATTTTTTGAAGTTTTGAATTTTGAATTTTATTTTTTACACATTTTACTTCATAGTTGTGTCATATGTCAAAATAATTCAATTTGGTCCCTACATTTGTTTTTAGTTTCAATTTAGTCCCATTATTTGTAAAATGAAGTAATATTGTCCCTCCTTAAATTTTAAATTGAGACTCAATTTACTTTTTGTTTAAATCTTATGATAATATTATTACTAAAATTGAAATTTTTATTAAATATTTGTAGAAATATTTAAAAAAAAACTTTTTGTTTTTAGTTTTATTATTAAACGAAGTTAAACCCCAAACCTAATTTCAATAATTAACCATTTTTTCATCATATAGAAAGGCCTCAAGTGTACCATATTGTACAAAATTAGTGAAGATTAAAAATCAAATAACTTGTCACACATAAGTTTAGGAACTAAAATTTAAGCTTTGTATAGAATTTAAAGTTAATTTAAAAATATTTCTAGAAATATTTAATAAAAATGTTAATTTTAGTAAGAATTGTTAGTTTTGATATGATGATTTAAGCCAAGAAGGGGGGGGGGGTGTTGAAGTGGGTTTTTAAAACTTTTTAGAAAGTTTAAACCTCTTTTCAATTGAATCAAATAATCTGGAAAGTTAGGATGTAAAAGTAGCAGACCCATACATTTTCAATCGATTAAAAAATAAAATAGCAAACTAATTTGTTCTTGAGCTATGAAACAGTCAATTAAAAAGACAAATCAATCGGCTAAAATACTAGAGATTTATGCAGAATGCAGAATTCGCATATTTAACTTAAACAACAATCTTTTACATACAAGACTTGTTCCAACAACAAGTATACAACCTTAAATTACACAAGAACTCATTAAATCACATCAAAGAATGAATTGCTTGGTTTTCTTGAGTTTTTAAAGAGATTCAAAGTGTGTGAGATGAGGGAGAGGGAATTGAACAATTGTTTTTATATTGGTTCACTCAATCAGAAAGCTATATCCAGTTTACCAAGACAACATGAGCCTAGTTTCCACTATATTCAAAAGTTTTACAAATCACACACCAAGATTACACTTTTGAACAAAGAAACTCACAAGATTTTTGACTCACAAAAATCTAGACACACACCCTGCAAGAATCACACTTACAGCCATACATATGTTCTTCAAGCTACTCATAAGCCAAAATGCCTCCAAGATCAACCAAGATCTTCAAACAACAAGTTGCAATTGTGTATTTCAAAGAGAGAGATAGAGAGTTTTCCAGAGAAAAATGACAAAATTTCATGCTAAAAACACAAAAACGTAACTCTGCTCTCGAAAACACAACATATATAGTATGGTTTAAGTGTAATCAGTCGATTGAATATTCCGTATAGTCAGCTGATTTCACTTGACTTAAGTGAAATCGGTCGATTGAAAAATAATTCAACTGACTGAATGCATTTATACCAGAAACTATATACTGCAAGCCTTTTAACTTGTTAAAACTCATTTTAACAGATTAAAAGAGACACACTACCAATATGGTGTAACACTAAAACATTACATTTAACATGTTATTTTTATATTTAACACACTAAAACTTAATCTTCAAGTGAATCTTCATCAAACACCTATGATCTTAATGCACATGGATTTATCAATTCTTTGCTTCAAGCTAGCTTGTGCCAACAAGAATGCCACCATAAGATTTATACAGAAAGTAAATTGTGTCTAAATTTAAGGAGGGACAACATTGCTCCATTTTGACAACAATTGGGACTAAATTGAAGCTAAAAAGAAATATAGGGACCAAATTGAATCATTTTGACACGGGACACAACTACGAAATGACATGTGTAAAAAATAAAAAAAAAATCAAAAAAATTATAAAAAAAATCACAAATTGACACGTGGTGTTGACTTTAACATTGTCTGGTCAAAGTAATGGCAATGACCAAATTGAGATAGAAATAAACTTGAGTACCAAATTAACACTATTTGACAAATACAAGGACCAAATAAGTAATTTAACCTAAAATTTATATGTATCAATGAACTGGAAAAGCGAATCTTCTTGAATGGGATAAAATCACAAATAGAGGGAGCCACCACCATAGTATGCAAAGGAGCCACCACAAAGGACATTCATATATATCACAATATATATATATATATATATATATATATATATATATATGATTCAAACTTAACATAAATTAGAACGTGTAAAACTCCTCTAACCTGGTTTCCTTAGCTTAAATTGGAGTTGTTGTGAATTCCCTCTTGATCACCAATGATCCTCTCTTGACCTTATCCCCAAAATAGCTCCTTCCTTCCTTCAATCCTCACAACCACTCTCTAATTTCATTCTCTCTTCTGCAAGCACAATGGCAGTCCACCAAAACCTTCTCTCTTAACTCTAATTGGCCTTTTAATTGGGTCTTAATGTGAGTTAATGACATAAAAACGAAAATGGTTTAATGTTGGTGTTTATTGCCATTCATGGGTGCATTATGGATTGTTTTTCAGTCACCTCTAGGCTGCCCATTTAGCTAGGGTTTCCTTCAACTTTTCATATTCAAGCCAAAACTAATTTTAGCCAAAATAAAGTTTAATTCAGGTTCTCCAAGACTTAAACCCACAACCATGCCAATACCAAATTACTACACAACCATTTAACCACTTCCTATTTCGTGATGATTAATATAATTCTATAGCTATCTCATCATTCAACATGATCAATCATAATATTAAAAACAATAATAATTAAATAACACACAATTGACATACTTAGGACTTGAACCCAAGTCCTCTCACACAATAATGTACTCTCAATCACTTGAGCTAGTACTTTTCCATATCACATCAATCAATATTTAATGTCATAAAGACTCCCACCACCCATATTTATTAATTATTTATTTATTTAATTAATTAAATTTCATGGGTCTTACATCAACTAAAGGAAGCCTATTTACAAGCTGCTTTTAGGATTGTTCAGTACTTGAAAAGGGACACCAAGAAGACGAATTTTTTTCAGAAGAAACAAGAATGTTATTCTTGAAGCATATACCGATGTCGATTATGCAGGTTTAATTGTTGATAGAAGATCTATAACATCCCAATTTTTCACTTCCTAAAATACATAAAATATATAATTAACTCAAATTACATAATTTGAAACAAAACTGCATTCGTATTTTATTGAAAGTCTCGATAAACAACAAGAAAAAACATTGTTTTATAAGCAAACTTTATAAAAAAACATAAGACTAAAATATTATCCCAAACATCTCTTGATATTGACCACTCTTCATACTGTTGTACATCTTTCTCAACACATGTACTATCATCTGTTCCCGTATAAAATATGATCATCATAGGTGAAAACCACAACTACTAAAATAGAAGGCATATAGCTTCTCAATAAAAAAAAACTCAAAAACTCAAACAACACATCATACAAACAAACACAAAATATGTTGTCTCTAGTGCAAAGATCTTAGTCTACAAGTTCCCACCTACAACTCATGCACATAGCCTACTAGATATTCGCTCGCCACTACAACTAGAACTCCTTACTGCTCATAGAATTTTATGGACGAAGTTCAATCCCCACTGCTCTCTCGAAGAAACTTACAAGCATAGTTCACTAGTTATACCACCATAAAGAGTTTACCAAGAACCCAAAACATCACCTTTTACTAAGAGACACCTACACATGTGCCAATATTTTTTCATCACAATATCATCTTTCTTAAAACACCCATTGATATATCTTTTTCTAACTTTTTGTTTTTATTTTCTAAAATATCTTAAAAATTAAAATAAATCTTTTAAATTATAACTAACAAACCATTTTATCTTTTACTTAAAATATTTAACCATATTTGTATATTTTTCTAATTATGAAAATTTCTAGGATCTTACAAAATCAGGTACTGATTATTGCACTTTCCTTGGAAGAAACTTGGTAACTTGGAAGAGTAAAAAGCAAAGTGTGGTAGCTAGGTCTAAGGCTAAAGCAGAATTTTGAACAATGGCTCAAGGGATATGTGAGCTATTGTTGCAAAAATTATACTGGAAGACTTGAAGGTAAAATGGGATGACCCTATGAAGCTATATTATGATAACAAATATGCAATTGCCCACAATCCAGTACAACATGATACAACCAAACATATTGAAATGGACAAACATTTTATTAAAGAAAAGATTGGCAACGACATGATTTGCATACCACATGTTTCTTCTGAAGGACAACTTGCATATATACTTACCAAAGGGTTGAATAATAATAACTTTGAAAGAATTATATCCAAGTTAGGAATGGAAAACACTTATTTATGACGTTATGCTTATTTATTATAATTTTGCATTTATTAGGCTTTAATTTTGTATATTTCATTTTTATTTCTAAATTGTTTGTAGGATTTCAAAAATGTCCAAAAGGATTTATGTATATATATTCAATGTGTATAATGAGATAAAGTAAGTGGGAATCATTTTATTCTCTATTATTCTTGAGATAACTTTGTAACTTAAAATCTTCTAGGGGAAATGCGTTAATGTAAATTTGTTTTGAAAAAAATAATCCCTAAGGAATGTAAATATTTAATATGTGTATATGTTTTCTATAGTTGTGAAACAATGGGTAGAAAACATGCTAGACGATACATTAGATGATATATTTATACTATTTTGTTAGGCGACTAAGCAAGTAATGATTGTGTAGTATCCTAAGGGGTTTTACAACCCATCATTCTTCGAGCATGTTGATTGATGAAGGATCATTTATGAAGGAACACACTAGACCTTTACAAGATCCATCATTAAGAGGACAAAAAAAGATGAAGCTTCAATGAAGAAGATTATACTAATTTGGAGTGTGAAATATTTCGAGATTCTTTTTAGTCTTGTAAAAATTGTATAAGAATAAATATTTGTTTGTAATTTTCTATTTTTGTAGCAAAAAAACTAAGAAGATGATTGATAAGTATCTCCATGACATCAAAATGCATAGTAATTTAGACACTTATCTAAGGCTTAAAGTTGTTTTCTTCATGAAAAATACCCTTATTTTGTTAAATCATCAAGCATCATGCCTTTTAGAAAGATAAACCAAGAAACTAATAAAATAACACTGTTTTGTAGAATAAAGAGGGAAAATGAATCACCTACCTAAGCCACAATAGAGTAGCTCAACCACAATAGTGGAAAAACTCAAGAAGAAAGACCTAAGGTTGAGCTGAGAAATTCAGGCTGAGCACCGCCCAACTCAATCCATAAAATAATACCACCCCTCAAGGCAAAATCATTAGATCTATCGAGAATAGGCTATTTCTTTTGTAAATCTCTTTAGAGAAATTATTTAGGAGAAGTGTGAGAGAGTGAATGGCTTTTTGTGTATTTATGGATACACTCTCCATCATGAGTGGCTAGAACTCAAAGGCAAGGTTGAATCTAATCAAACTTCCCCTTTTTTGTTGAGATTTGTTCTCTGATATATCTATCGCTATCTTGAATTATTAGATTGCAAATTGTTTTACTTCTTGTTGTATTTCTTTAACGGGTTCAAATTGAGTTGGTAAGCTAGTTTGAATTATGGTCCAAACAATTTGTCCTACCTATAGTGGTGTTGATTCAGTAGCCATAAGGGATGTTAGATAGAAAGGTCCAAGGAAGTAAAGCAGGGATTTATTCTATCAAGAGTTGAGGGATCACCTTGGGTCTAAAATTTCCTAGGTTCTAGATGGCAGAGATGCGTCTAGATCTACCCAAAAGAGTACTTCCAGAGCTATAATTCATGATAAAGCTCTAGGAGAAAGAGGAGAAATTAAGACATAATTTGGGGAAAGGAAAAAAGCATTCAAACTTGTTAGCTAAATTTATCATAATTCATCCTATTTTATTGTGACCAAAATTTGATATCAATCAAGTCGTAGTAATTTATAAGTCTAAATATTGGTAAACTTTGACAAGTCTTTGTGATACAACTCTTGAATACTATTTTAGTACAACAGTACACTTGTTATATTGATTGTTATTAAATAGTCATCAATGATATACACATTAGCTTTAGGGATAGTTTAGTCTCTTAAACACTTCTATTGAGTGTAAGAGAAACTTATAAGGGTTTAAAAAGCATCGCCCAATAAAAATTCAAATGGACATCTTAAAAAAAATTCAAATAACAATTAGATGGATGCTACTTCCTGTGCCCCATTTTTTTCTTCATGAACCTCCTAATTGTTTAAGTGTCCATCCACTATACCCTTTTGAGTTAGTAATATAAGTTGACTTTCATCGTTGCCCTTCTTCCCTAATTTGAAATACTTGTTTCTGCCGCACCTCCCTCTCTCTACACCTTGCTTCTTCCACATTCCCCTGCACGCAACACCCATCCTTTGATGCGTGTGCTCACATCCAACCCAAATTGATGAAGAAAAGGAGTAAGACTCTTGAGTCGGGCATGGGAGAAAAAGAATCAAGAAAATTACTTCTGGAATAGGTGTTTCAGAACATATTTTCGAATCTAAAAATACCTTTCAAAATCCCATTCTGAAAAAATATTTTTTATATTCTAGAATGGAGTTTCAAAAGGTATTTCCTAATTTGAAAGTACATTCCAGACTCAAACATACATTACGAAGTAGAAAAAAAAATCCAAAACAGGCATTTCAAAATTCATTTCCAGATTTGGAAATACATTTAGCCCATACTTCCTTTATTGTAAATACAACACCTTATATGTATTTTCTACGTGAGATTAATTCCGAACATATTTTAACTATATTTAATACTAAGAAGGAAGTTTTTTCCAAGATGTAAACTCAATCTTCATGGAAGATTCATTTTTGGAAAAAGGTTAAAAGCCTATGAAATTGGATGTGTGTTAAAGCTACACACTTCTTTAGGTTCATGTTCTCGAATGGTACACAATTTCGCTTGGACCCAATTTTTTTTAGTTCAAATCTAAATCTTAAGAGGACTTCAGAATTATTCTTGTAGCAGGATCTTTGAATATAAATCCTAGAATCTTGAAGTTGTTTCTTTGGAAACCGGATTTCAATCCAAGGACCTAAAGGAACAATCTTATACAAGTTTAGCTTAGAAGCTTTTTTATTAACTATTTTTATAATTTGAATGTTATATGTACAAGAGGTATTTATGGACACAAATGTCTAAGAAACTGTTATAAATTAACAGTGGTAGAGAGAAAATAACATATACAAAGAAAAAAACCTATTGTTGTACAAGTTTGACCAAGTTTACAAGTTAGACCATAGTTGACTGTATATACACTAACAAGGTGGAATGTTAGAATAAGTATTAGATATAAGTAGGAAGTAGTTTCATTAAGTATAGGTTGGAAGTAGTTGTATTGGAAAATGTCACCAATAAGTTATACCTATCTTTGTACCTAAGAATCTAGGTTGATCTATGCTCTTCCTTATACTCATTGTATCAAAACTCTATCAATATAAATATGAGAACATATGAGAGGAGTGTTCAAGATCTCTCAAACTCTCTCAAATATAGTCTCTTTTATTTCTCAACACTAACTTCTAAGACCTTTATTCTTTAGACCGTACAGATGACTTCAATAGGAATTGTGAAACTATAGTTGTTCCTTTCTTTCCCTCATTGTTACATGAGACTACTTCATTGTTACATGAAATTATACTGATCACTTATCCTGAAGTAGTCAACTTATGAAGTTAGTTGAGTAGCATCATAGATCAACACATAAACATATCATCCATTCTTACATTGTGTTGGGCAAGGAAATAACTGTTGAATAATACAAAAAAGGATAATTGTTTTGTCTTTTCATTAGAAGACTCTTATCCAGTTTCGTCCGACTTATCAAATCTGATTGAAGAGACAGAATGGAGAGTCGACTAAATACGTTGGAAAAATGGGCTAGTGAACAAGGAATGTTGTAGCAGAATTGAAAGCTGATATGTCCATTGTTGTATAATTGGTTTGGTTACATTTGTTAATAATATGAAGAATGTTGCATATGATTGATTGAAACAGGTTTTAATGTAACATAGTATTATAACCTGTATAGTGGTGTATATGGGTGGGCATGGATTGGATTTCTAATGATCCAATCCACATCCATTTTAGATCCAAATAATTGGATTAGATTTTGGACTCAAATCCATTTTTTTAACAAAACTAGTTTGGATTTTTTTTAAAATCCAGATCCAAATATTTGGATCAAGATTTAAATCTAATCCAAATATTTGGATCAAGTTCAAAATCCAGAATCCATTTTTTATAAAAGAAATTTAAATTGAATTTTTTAAAACTTGTGTCATTAAAGCCAACATGATTCAGTTAGTACAGGTCGTCAAGCATGACCCGTCTCAGTTGTCAGGCCGACCCAAAGAGGTGTCAATTTGGCCTAGCCCACAAGGCTTGGCCCTGACCCATGTGGGCTAGGGCCAAAAAAGCCCACACTGAAAAAAAGCCCTCATCAAAGAAGCCCACAGGGCCAAAAACCCTACAAAATCCTTGTGGGTCAGGGCCAACCCATGGGCTCGACGATGCGACGGGCCCGACGACCCAGACGGACCTGAAGACCTAGACGAGACTGACAACCCAAACGGGCACGACGACCCGGACTAGCCCGATGACCCAAACGGGTGCGACAACCAGGACGGGACCAACGAACCGAATGAGCGAGACGACCCGAACGGGCCCGACAACCCATACGAGATCAAAAACTCAGATGACCCAGACGAACTCAATGACTTAGACGACCCAGACGGGCCCGACGACCTGGACAGCCACGACGACCTACACGGGCCTTATGATCCGGACAAACCCGAAGACACGAATGAGCTCGATGACATGAACGGGACTCAAGCCCGTTCTGGTTGTAGGGTCCGTCCGAGACGTCGAGCTCCTCTAGGTCGTAGGGCCCGTCCGGGTCGTCGGGCCCGTTCGTGTCATCATGCCATTTAGGTCGTAAGGCTGGTGTAGGTCGTCAAGCCTGTTCGGGTCGTTAGGCTCGTCCGGGTCGTCGGGCCCGTCCGGGTCGTTCGAGTCGTCAGGTCGTCGGGCCCATTTGTGTTGTCATGCCCATTTGGATCGTAAGGCCAATGTAGGTCGTCAGGGTCGTTTGGGTCGTCGGGCCTGTCCGGGTCGTCGAGCCCTTCTGGATCGTCGGGCCAACTCGGGGCGTCAGGCCCGTCCGGGGTGTTAGGCCTGTCTGGAGCATCGGGCCCGTCCGAGTCATCGGGCCCATCCGGGTCATCGGGCTCGTCTGGGTCATCTGGTCCATCTAGATAGTCGGCCCCATCCGGGTCGTCATGCATGTTCGGGTCATCGGGTTCGCCGGGCCCGTTCAGGTCATCGGGCACGTTTGGCCAGTTTGGATCTTTGGGCCTGCCTGACCCGTTCGGGTCTTTTGGCCTGCATGACCCGTTCGGGACTTTGGGTCTGCCTCACCTGTTTTGTTCATTGGGCCTACTTGGCCCGTTCGGGTCTTCAGGTCCGCCTGACCCGTTCGGATCTTCAGGTCCGTTTGACCTGTTCGGGTCTTCGGACCCGCCTCAGCCGTTCGATTCTTTGAGCTCGCCAGACTCGTTCGGGTCAGACTCGTTCGGGTCATCAGGCCCGCTTGACCCATTCGAGTCTTTGGGCCCGCCTGGCCCGTTCGGATCTTTGGGCCCGCCTGGCCCGTTCGGGTCTTCGAGCCCGCTTGGCCCGGTCGGATCTTCGAACCTGCCTGGCCCGTTCAGATCATCGAACCTGCCTGGCCAATTCTGGTCTTCAGACCCACTTGGCCCGTTTGGGTCTTCAGGTCCGTTTGGCTCATTCGTGTCTTCGGGCCCACCTGGCTCGTCGGGTCTTTGGGTCCGCTTGGCCCGTTCGGGTCATCAGACTCACTCGAATTTTTCGGACCATTGGGCCCAATCGTCTCGTTCGGTTTGTCGGTCCCGCCTAATTCGTTCATATCTTTAGGCCCTTCCAACCTCTTATGGTCGTCGAGCCTGCCCGATTCGTATAGGTCGTCGAGCAAGGTCCGTCCGAGTCTGAATTTAGTATAGTCCATCTCAACCTTTCTAACCCAACTAAAAATTTAAATTGACAATTTGGATTAGATTTTTTGGATTATCGATATTTAAAATCTTGATTTATAAAATGGATATCCAATCCATAAAATATATAAAATGTAGATTAGATTGAAATCTAGATCCATTAAATGGATTTTAAATGGATTGGATTTTTAATAAAATGGATTATAAATGGATTGGATTGGAGCAAAAGTGGATTGGATCAAGAAAATTAGATTTTTTGCACACTCCTAATGATGTAATAACATTTTTATATTGGCTGAAAGATATAGTGTTAAGTAAAACTCTGAAAGAAAAAAGTGTTTCAATTACCACGAATCTAAGAATGCAACCTCCGAGATGCCAATATATAGGATAACAAAATACCTCCCTCCATTGCTTCGCAAGGAAGAAAATCTTATCATCGTTCTCCATTTCTCTAATTCATACATGTTGTGTAAATGTTCCTTTTAGAGACAATGTACACGAAAACTCTGAAAGCAGGATATGTTTCTCAATTACCCATAGTTTACTACACATTAACTGGGATTCTAGCACTCCCACCACCCATTACTTCGCGAGTGAATCTATCCTGTTAGCAATCTTCATCTTCTCCCTTATACATGTCATGAATATCATAATTAGTATTTTGAGAGACAATGTTGAATAAAAATTCATAAAGTTATGAAGCATTTCTATTACCTTGGATCTAAATCTATAACCTATGTGATCTGAGCAACCTCATAAAGTGTCGTTTTCTAATGCTTCAAGGGTTTGTTTACCCTTTCAAAGCTACATTCATGTTAGAAATTTCAAAAATGTTATTCTGAAAGACTTCAAAGCTTCTATTGTCCTAGTACCGATCACGTACAAAGTCAATTTCCATGTCATCATTGCCACCTAAGACATACATGGAAGAGATGAAACTTCTTTGTTGCCAGAGAACTGCGAAAATGAAGTTATTAGAGAAATTCTTAGTGTTAGGATTGCTTACCACTAAACCAAAAACTATAGTCATTAGTCAGGATGTAACTTTTTTTATATAATTGTCCTATTAGGAATCCCACTCTTGGATTGTGACTTGGTTCACCTGGCCTCCGCCACGGAACAATTGTACAACCCACAATAATCTCCTCCTTAACAATTGCCTACCAAGAATCGAACTCGTGACTTGGGCTGTGATACTAACTATTGGAAAAGTAAGAACATTACCGTCTTTACCCTCAAGAATCACCCTATTAATAGAGAAATAAAATTAACACAAAAAACATAAGAATATAACGTGGAAACTCCAAATACAGAAAAAAAATCACTATGTGCAAATTTTACAACACACAGAAAATACTCTTAATCCTTTGAAGCCAAGTATGCCCACACTCTCCAAAACAATAATTTAGCTAGAATAAGAAAAGCCTAAGACTACCTCAAAATATTTTTGTCAAGGAACATCATGAACTTAGAGTCCATTATATAGTCACTAACATCCACCCCTAAATTATCCTAGGCGATATAAATTTTTTCAAAATATCTTATTCCAACACTTAAAGGAGGAAATCACAATCATTCTACTCATTAGTTCAAAGTTTTGGTAACACCAATAAACCATTGCCGACGACTTTGCCACGTCAATTGTTAAATTAATATTTTAACATTCAAAAATAAAATAAAATAATTGTATTTAAACTTTACTGATAAATCTTATCCATTTTATAGTTTTTAAACTTTTACTGTTATAAAAAAGAAAATCCCCGGTGAGTTTAAAATAATAAAGATTTATATATTGTTGTTATAATAAAAAAAACATTTTAGAACAAAATTTTAAATATGTTTCTTAAATTTTATTAATGGTTAATAATTAAGATAATTAAATAGGTGTTTGAATTTTTTAATAACTGTAAGATTAATTTTATATGAAAAACTATAAATTACAACGGCTCAGCCCACTAGTTGACCACTTAGTAAACCAATTTAATCCAACTCTTTTAATAATGAGTAAAAAAAATTTGAACCTAGCCCAACCCACCATGGATTGGTAGGTTAAACGAGTTGGCTCACTTAATTAAGAAAAATACATTTTTTTCCTTTCATCTCAAAAAAACTAAATTATAATTGTAATTAAAATCTAAATAAACTTCAATACAATTCAAAATAATGTTCAACCCCATATACAAACAAAAATCACAAGAATATTAGGTTTGCATATGCTAACCCAATATATTGGCTAAAAAAGAAAACAACCCATCCCAACCCAAATACAAAAAAATTATGTGACCCTTTATGTACAGGTGGGTTGGTGGCTCACCATAGGTTCAACTTGGGTGAGTCGGGTTCTTAGTAAGACGAGTCAAAAATTAACCTGCAGTGAAATTTGTAAAAAAAATTCAACCCAACCTTGTTCGAACCCATGGTAGACTGAATTGACCCATGGACTTTAACCATTTTGACAACTATAGCTTATACCTTTTTTGGTCCCCTCATCCTGTAAAAAGGGGCTTATTGAGGGGTGGGCTAGGGCTTGCCTATTGACCCTTAGCAAAATTAACACATCTATCCATTGGGTAATTAAATAAAAAAATGTATAAAAAAGTGGGAAATTTATTCCTGCACACCCACATTATCTTACTACAGCCCCATAATCAAGGTAAGAAGTTAAATTTTCCCTCATTTTCTTCCTTTATCCTCTCCCAGTGCACCTCCATACTTTCCTCCACCTCCAACCCATCTTTTTCTTCCACCTTCGCCTCCATCTTCACCTCCACCCTATCTTTTTCTTCCATGTCTATCTTAAAAAATTATTCACAAGTGTTTATTAAAACAATTGAAAATATTACAACAATATAAAGTGTATGGAAGACGATAGAATTAACGATGATAGATGTGGAATACAAATTTTGAATTCCACAATCCGTGTGCATTCCATAATATATCATGCATAGTTTAAATTCACATTACGGATTATACATCTCAAAATTGATTTCTAAATTTGTATTATGGATTGTATAATTCAAAATGTAAATTTACATTACGGATTGTATAATTCAGAATGAAATGTTGTATAATTCTAATTTTGTACTATCCAAAAAGTAATTACAGTTTGGGGCATAAATGAAATGTTAAAATAATAGAGGTGTAGGAAGAAAGTGTGGGGGTGCAAGAAGAAATTCCTCAAAAAGTGTAGTTATGGAAAGAAAATTTGGTTACTAAAAAAGTAAAATGCCAAATGAAATTGAGTTATCTTTCTTTTTCCTTCTTTCTTTTTTTTTTCATTTTTTTTACCATTTTATTTTGAATTTTATGATTTTTAATATTTCAATTTTTTTATTTGTCACTAATTAAAACTAATTTTTATTTTTCGAAAAAAAATTTATTCTGAAAAAATTGGATGTTGATAATTTTTATTAACTATATGGACAAAAACTATTTTCATTCTTTGTCATTGTTAAATAGAGTGAAAATATATGTGAGTAAAAAATATAAATATGTTGCTTATAATAAAGAAATTATAAAGAAATTATGGATTAAGCTAAATTATAAAAGTTTATAACTAAATGTATTAAAATTTTGAATATCGATCAATTATAATTTTGTGATAAAATTTAGGATTAAAAATTTTTAATCCTTATTTTTAATTTTTGTTAAAAACTTTAATTTATATTAAAAAATTTTAAAGGAAAGATTAATATTAGTGAATGAATAGTCATTCAATTTTTATAATTTTTTATATTCTTGTTGACTTAATCGAACAAAAAATATTCTCGATCTTCGTCATGAACTCAACTATCAATTTTTAAAGTTACATTAAATTTCACTTAGGAGTTTCACCGAGAAAAAAATATTCTTTCATCATGAAAATTAAGATGCCAAAGAATAATCTACTTTTTCTTTTTCTTTATAATAAATAAATTGAAAAACTTTAAAATACATAAGATGTCGCATTTCGCATTTCGCAGTAGTGTACAACCACAATTATTTTACTTTATTTTTTTGACCGTTAAAAGTTGAGGCAGCAAAGTCGTCGGCGCTGGTTTCCTCACACTAGAGATGGCAAATAAACCCGTCCCCGTAGGTATTGCCCGAACCCGTCCTCGTTTTGACGGGGAATCCTCGCATTGACTGGGTATGGGTATGGGTATGGGGAATCCCCGACTTTTTCAGTTGGGTATGGGGATGGGTATGGGGATGTACATATACCCGCCATAATACCCGTCCCCGCCATATCTCCATTCTCGTTT
>Ga0214544_1007739_pt1 | contig 18528 bp, 11 predicted proteins | sample CNSS3metaG_FD_160074 | JGI IMG/M metagenome (GOLD analysis project Ga0214544, IMG submission 160074) | Root nodule microbial communities from cowpea collected in UCLA plant growth center, Los Angeles, California, USA - CNSS3 | ecosystem: Host-associated > Plants > Roots > Nodule | place: USA... | reverse complement strand
TGATTGGTGGAGGCATTCCCATGAGGATTCTAGGCCAAAAGAGGAAGGAGACCAAGTGACCTTCTAAGGCATAAACCACAAAGGCAAAATGAGACAAGGTACATGTCTACTTTTGCTTTTGCTTTATACTTTTTGCTTTCCTCTCTCTTCCACTTCATCCAAGTGCTCCAATCACCAAGTGCCACCTAGCCATGCTCTACTTTCTCTTAATTACCTACAAAGCAAGACAAACAAGGATTAGCATGTTGGTTTAAGTTAATCTAATCTTGGTCAAAGGTCAACTTTGGATCAAAGTCAACAAGTCAACCAAAATAAATCAACTAGAAACCAACTTAGGGAATTCAAACTAAAGTAATGCAAAACAAAGATAAAGGTGATGAAATAGAAGACTCCCCTCTAGACATGCTTCTAGTGATCCTTCTTGATGGAGCTTCTAAGGAGGTGGTCATGCCTTCATCATTTGCTTCCTTAAGTTTCCTTCTGTCTTTTTATCAATTAATATTACATAATGAAGCTTTGGTAGCGATGATTTTGTTTTAGTGACTAAAAATGTTGTTATAAAAGGAGATAAAAGAAAGAAAAGAGCACTACAAGAGCAAATAAAAAGTGCCAAAAAAAACTGTACAAAAGATTAAAAGAAAGTGGCCAAAATTGTGCATTAGAAGCATCACTAGCAATTGCATTTTTTTTATTCTAGTAATCTGTTTTAAATTGCGCACTTATTTTGTTTGTTTTATCACAATTAATTGATAAGTGAAATTTCATATCTGTTTGAAATATATTTTGTGTAAGACCTTCACAAAAAATACAAAAAAAAGAATCAAAGTAATATGTTGAGAAATGAAAAAATGATAAAAATTTGAAGTGAAGGAATATGTTTCTGTTTTCTGTCTGACAACATTGTGAAAATCATACTAAAATGCATTTTTAAGGTTGTTTTAGTCTATTTTCATTTGGCCTTAACAAAGGTGGATTAGTTCACTTGTTTTGGTTCCAATTTTGAGATTAGAACAAGCTTCTTTGCAGTTTATTACAATTTGCTTTTTGTTTTTAATTTGTCAATCTATTCTAGCACCTATCTTTAGGTAAAATCTTTTGTGTGCTTACCTTGTTTCTTACCTTATTTTTAGTTTGTCTTTCTTTATTAAATCTTTGAGTATGTTTCACATATATTTCACTTGACTTTTGCAATTCTTTCATTTAAGCTTTTTCTTGCTTTTCCTTCTTGGCTTTTTTGGTTTAGTGTTACATTGTTGGTGAAAGTTCTCTTTGGAGGCGTTCTTACGGGATCGAGTTGTACTCCACAAGTCTGTTGGGCTGCTCTTTTGCTCGGTTGCTGGCTGAATATCTTCCTACTCCGGTGAAGCTCCGATAACGGTGCAAGGGGGCTTGCAAAAGACACTTTGATGCTTAAGTTAGCATTGGTCATGTCAGATATTCAGGGAATATTTTAATGCGTAATCAATGCATAGAACAATGTGCTATTTATATCTTTTTTACATGTGGGTCCTACCTGGAATGGGCTTTTGGGCCGAAATTACCTCTTTTAGCTGTCTCTGGATCCAGTAACAATGGGTGAAATTACATGAAGGGCCTTCAATAGTCACTGGCAGGTGGCCTATGAGTCAATAAGGATGGATACCGCATACTTATGGGAGACTAAGTATGCGGTATCCAGTAAGCGGGCATGTGCGTCTGCAAGGCTGGACACTTCTTGGGCCGCCTAGTTATTTGAGTAGTAAGGGTTGGATGTCTGAGGCTGCTTATTGTGTACTAAGGGATTTCTTGGTACAGAGTAAGCGGCCTTGAAAATTCCTAATGGTCGCTTACTGTGTACTAAGGGATTTCTTAGTACAAAGTAAGCGGCTTTGAAGGTTCTTGATGGCCGCTTACTGTGTACTAAGGGATTCCTTAGTATAGAGTAAGCGGTCTTGGAAGTTCCTGATGGTCGTTTACTGGTGGTCGCTTACTGTATACTAAGGGGTTCCTTAGTACAGAGTAAGCGGCCTTGGAGGTTGTTGATGGCCACTTACTATGCACTAAGGGATCCTTTAGTACAAAGTAAGCGGTCTTGAAAGTTGTTAATGGTCGCTTACTGTGTACTAAAGGGATTCCTTAATACAGAGTAAGCGGTCTTGAGGGTTATTGGTGGCTGCTTACTGTGTACTTACACTTGGTTCATGGTATGGTTGGGACATAAGGTAACAAAATACTCAAGGTAGCATCTTAGGAAGTGGAAACCAAAGTGGAACTCTAAGCTACAAGTGAAGTTCACAAAGTGAAATCCAAGCAAACACTTAAGTGAGCCAAAAGAAAAAGAGTGGAGTGAAACACTTGAAGACCTTTAAAGTTTGTGCAAATTTATGATTGTATTCATTTGAGTTGTATTTGTTCAAGCTTTCTTTCTTGTATCTTTTTGGACTAATTAAATGTCTTGGGGGAGCCTTAGATGTTCTCTCATCTTTTAATTAGAACCTTTAAAAATAGTAATAGCGCTTGTAGACGGTGAGTGTGTGTCTTGTAACAACAAGCCTCACCAATTAGGCCGCATAACTTATATTTAATTCTTGCTTTTGCTTAATTTGTTTAGTGTGTTTCTAATTCTAGTTTAGAAGTTTTGTGCAACATTCTTTGAATTCCTTTGCTAGGAAAGACTTGGTACTTAAGCAATCCAGGTGATTCGCCTCTCATTCCTGGAAGAGAATTCAAGAAGTTTGTGATCTACTTCTACTTTAGAATTTCTTAGTTAGACTTAGTCTTTAAAATCAAAAGTCCAAAAATAGTAAACATGTCTAGGCAACCCTCCCTACATAATGCAAGTGATTCTGAGGATTCAATTCATAGCTTAAAACATGTTTCTCAACAACTCAAATCACTTGAACTATGTTGGCAACAAGAGGCAATTTACAAGAAAGACCAACTTGAAAGAGATGGTCAAATTGCTCTCTTGGTTGAACAAATCAAAGCTTTAAATAAAAGAGATGAGAAAGTCCAAAATAAGCTCAAAAGTGGGAGTAGTTCTAGCAAAGGGTCTAGAAGTGGTGCTTCAATCTTTGAAGAAGAGTAAAGGTTAAGTTATGAGAGTATTACCAACAACCTTCCCACGTTAGGAGACCAATAAGAGACCTTACTCCTAGAGAACTTAAAGTGGACTTGCCTTACTTTTTAGGTAAAGATGATGTTGAAGCTTATTTGGATTGGGAGCTGAAGGTGGAACAATTCTTTGCTTGCAACCAAGTTAGTGAAGAAAGTAAAGTGCCTCTAGCAACCCTAAGTTTTCAAGGGTATGATATGTATTGGTGGACTTCTATAGTCCAAGAAAGGCTAAAGAGTAATGGGCCTTCAATTTAATATTGGAATGATCTCAAGTCAGCCCTTATGAGGAGACACATTCCCTCATACTATAATAGAGAGCTCATAAACAAGCTCCAAAGACTCCAACAAAGAAATATGTTTGTAGAAAAGTATAGGCAGAAAATGGAGTTACTTATAATAAAGGCGAGGATAATTGAGGAAGAGGCCATTACTATTTCTAAATTCTTAAGTGGCTTAAACCTTAATATAAGAGATAGAGTTGAGCTTCTACCTTAACAAGATTTGAATGATTTAGTGTAAATTGCATTAAGGTAGAACAACAAAATTTGAGAAAATATTTTTCAAAGAGAAATCAAGTTCAAATTAACTCTTATGTTAAGAAGGATTTCAAAAAAGAGAAAAAGGATGAGCCACCGAGGAATCCAAGTAAAGGGAAAGACAAAGAGGGTAGTGCATCATCACACACTCGCACAAGTGAGATTAAATGTTTCAAATGTTTTGGTAGAGGTCACATAGCATCCCAATGCCCCCACCAAAAAGACCATGATTCTTACGGGTGTTGATAGATGTAGCAGCTAAGATGAAAGTGAAAGTGAGAGTGGAAGTGAGGAATCTAATGTAGAAGATGTTCACCCTTGTGATGGGACCTATTGATGGTTAGAAGGATCCTCAATAATCAACCTAGTCCAGAAGCACTAGCACAAAGAGAGAACATATTTCACACAAGGTGTAAAATTTTGGAAAACACTTGTTCTTTAATTGTGGATAGTAGATCATGTTGTAACTGCTACAAGACTAGGTTGGTTGACAAACTATCTTTGATTGTCTTACCTCATCCAAAACCTTCTTTTCAGCCTCTACAACATTCTCCCTCCTAGCCTAGGCCATTTTCTCCTCGTGATACTTGACTTGCGACAAAGACAAATCCTCAACCAATCTTGCTTTATCACCATCCCTTAATTCCTTTTTGCAATAAGCCGCCAACCTTGTGACCCATAATCAAAGTTTTACTACTAAACTCCAGTAAAGCTTGGATAGCAGCAACAAGATCCATATCATCTAAAGACTTAGTAACATCCTCATCAAGGTTAATGTCCACACCCTTGCGAACACTAACATTTGGCTTCAATCGGCAATATCTCCTTCTGCATATCCTTATACCTCCAAGGATTATTGGTCCAGTAAAATGGGAACGTTGTTTCACTGTTTTCATCATAAAAATGAGCATGACCAGCTAGCTGGCTTTACAACAACTCTAAAGAAATCGTACTTAAAACGTTTAAAGGATTGAGAATATGCATCTAAAATATTGATACCTGGCCTACTAACTAGTGACAACCAGGTAATTGGATCTTTAGGATGTGTGTTATAAAAGTATAAGAAACACTCTCGAGAGGATCGTATATATAATGACCGACATAGCAACCTAAATACATGCAAATAGCCATAACTATTAGGATGTAGTTGAGTAGGTGCTACATTCAACAAACGAAGCACCCCCATGGTGAAGTTATCGAAAGGTAATCGAATGTGCAACTGCACAAAGTGACACATATACATATAGAAGAGTTCCTCGTTGTATTGTTCTCGACTATGACAAACATTGTATATGACACTCACCCTCTTTAACGAGACTATATCCGGTGACATACCTTTTTCAAATGCATAAATACTATTCAGCCAATAATTCAAGACCCTAGACTATCTATATATTGAGAACTACCCTATAACTACTGACAATACCCACTCGTATCTCTCTCTACGCGGTAAGTCATTCTCGCCCAACTCCTCCATTGAATCCTCCCTAATATCGGGAATTGTTTCTATAATCAAACCATATGTTCTAAACAACAAATCACTTATAGAAGAGGTAATAGGCCAACTACCATGAGTACATGTACCACTCATAGACCCCCCAACTAAAACAACTACAAGACATACCTTAAAGAAGATACATGTATGTGGCAATCAGATGTTTTCTTTTGCATAGATATCTTGACAGCACAAACAAGCTAAGAGTCTCGCAAGACTCATAATTACAAATGAACTCCTTTTTATAAACAAATGGTTGCAACCTTTCATGTTCCCGCTTGACTCACTGTCATCATTACTCTTCTACAAAACGTCATAAAAGGCACAATTTACGAGGCAGTCATATACATTCCCACTATCCCCATTTTCCAAGCTAAGCTTCATAACAAAACACTTATACTCTCAAACCTACCCACATGACATCACCTTTCATCAAACCTCTTTGTCATTTACATTCCTTGAGGTTGGGAGCTATCATACCATAGGAAAGTAGAACTAAAGAAAATAGGAATTCTTCTTTTTAAAATAATATATAATAAAATGAAATAAATAATAAAATAAAAATCAGTAATAAAATTCAACACAACAAAGAATTGGTAAAGCCATGTCGCTACAACCTTTAAGGTCGTATGTATTGTATATAGGTCACAAAGGTTAGGAAAAGCCACTTAAGGTCGACAAGGTGAGGTCGAATACTTCTTAACCAAATGTATACGTCCACCATAATAGAGAACTAGCCAACTAATTACCATACCTGGAAATCTACTACAGAAAACTTAACCATAAGCTTATGAACATAATACTAAAAAGATGACCACATGCGAACCACCCCAAACATACACACCCCAGGAAACTAATTGATATAAAGAAAACGACTATGCAACATAAGTAAAAGCTATGGTCGGTAACATGGCAGCAGACCGGTATATAGTCAACCCCCTCTCGTTTTTCCAACTTTTAACTTAGACAAATATAAGATAACCTTCCATTGAAGCTTCTGCTAGAAAATTAGGCCTAGGAAGACAAACCCAAATAACCTTAATCAATGGGCCCAAAGCCCAAACCCAGCAAGAGTAATTAAGGTAATTCAAAGGTAAAAAAACTATTATAAATACAAATGGACCCCTGTAATTAAGGACGCACATTTAATTAATCACTAATTTGAGATTTGACCTAGAGAGAAGCTTTGTGTTAACTTGTGAGTTGGAATTCCTTTTTATAGATAATCCCCATTTTGGACATACGAAGAACGAATACTAGAACCCATTGTGAAGTTCATAGTTCGATGCAAGGTATTATCTCGACCTTGTAAGAACAACAAATAATTCAATCTATATTGTATATTAGTACAGTCTTACAACATAATATTATAGTATGATTATATTACAAGACTATACCTAACATGATCTAATATTACTTAACCATATAGACAACTAACTCTTCAACCACAGGAGGTGCCTTTATCATGTGTATCTCAATCTATTCACACCAATAAGGTGATCATTGCAAGAGAAGAACATAACACATAACAAACAAACAAACAAGGGAGGGTAAACTAATATATAAAAAGAATATTATATATGGAACATATAATTCAGGTTATAAGATTTCATCAATCCTTCATCAACACATACAATTCATAAGAGAAGACTATAAAAGACTCAATTATCCGGATACAACCATTGATGTTAAATCTCAGGGGGGATCTTGCACTTGTGGTGGTCTTTACTACTCTATAAAGTCATTGTCAATGAGTTTCACCCTACCATACACAAGGTTAGTCCATTAACATCTTTGACCAAGGTAAAAGCCCTAGACTAGGACCTCCTACACCTCTCACCATATACCTCATCCTACTCTACCTGATTCTGAATGATTATTAGAGCGACAAGATAACGTCCACAATCTAAACTCCTACATCAATTCATACACTACCGAACAAATAATGGAATCTCCCGGTGGAATTTCTTTCTCCAAAACAAATCATATTTTACTTGAACGTGTATGTAATTATGTTTTAAAATTAGAAAGAACAACATTTAACATTTTAATTAATGGAGTTATAAATCTAAGATGTAATAATTGAATGTGTTTTTAGAATGTAAGACTTTTTCATTCCTTTTATTATTTAATGGTCATTAAATAGTCTTTGTTGTTAATACAATCAATTGGCAAAATTTAATTTGTTTAATGTCAATTAGTGAATTTTTAGAAGTTTTGAAAAATTGTATCTAACTCCTAGAAAATAGGTAATTTTTAGATAAATATATTTTTGTATATCAAAAAATTTAAAATTTCATACAAAAACTTAAAATTTCATCTAAAAACTTAAAATTTCATAAAAAAATATATTTTTATTGTAGGTTATACCAAAGTGATAAATTTAAGATTTAAAAATACATTCCGAATCATAAAACTAAAAAGTTTTATTTTATGTTAAAATCAACTACTTTTTTAAGAGTAAGTTTTGAGAAAAAATATTATCGAAGCGATGTTTTATAAAATTATTTAATTTGACTAAATTACATAATAAGATGTTAAAAACAATGCGACATAATAAAATTCGGACCAAAAAAATTAACACTTTGTTAATAACCTAAAAATGACATGAGAGTGGTATAAAAATAAAGCAAACCATGTTTTATAAATAAAAAACTGAAAATATATTAAGGTTTTATAGGAATTAAAAATAAATTTAAATATATTTCAAACTATAAAGATATATTTTAGCTTTTAAATATTATATCATGAGCAAAAATATTTAAACTTATATTTTAAATTTGTTAATGTAATGTAATTATGTTTTTTAATTTTTCAAGAGTTAACTTTTTACTATGTAGCATGGTTGATCAATTGTTTTTTTTATTAAACAGTCATAAAGTTTAAACATATGTAGTCTCAACATCCCTGTTTTATTTATTTATTTCTATAAGTTTTAAGCCATATAATTAATTTAGATGTCATTTGATATAATTCATTGTTTTTTACATAGTTTTTTTTAATTTGTAACGATCCAAATTAATGGATAAAATATTATTAATTATATTATTACATAATTAATAGTAGACAATAAAAAAATATGAATATTTACATATAGTATGTATTTACAAATTATCCAACGTCAAAAAAAAAAGTCATTGTTGTTTATTATTATCACTTTCATTATTTTCTGTGCTCACATGCAATATATGATTATAGCAAGTGGACACAACAACACAACAAAAACACATAAGGTAAACTAGTTAAAATTGAAACATACCATGCATAATTTTATCACCATCGTCTCAAATCAATAATTCTTATCAAAAATCAAATGTTTATCATACAACATCTTAACCCAATCCTCATGATCCATTCATAACATAAATATTTACTCTACTTGTAGAAGACTCACATATTACTATATACGTATTATAACTTACTCCTACCTTCAAAAATTTGAGCTTCTACACCCGCTTAGTGCCACCTTGCTTGGAGAAGGAGCCATCACAAAGGCAGTATAGTATCAGAAATAGACAAACTTTTCAATACATCACTAACATCATTTCAATGTAGTCACTACAATCACATATCTTATCTTAAATAATAAATTCAATATACACACAAAATCGAAAACCCTTTAACTTTACTCATTCATACATTTGGAACATTTAATTTTTCCCAGTGCCTTCATTCCATTGCCCAACGAGGCAACTTGGAAGTTAAGCTTGCTCATAGGTAGCATGGTTCTCCGAGCAAAATCATGCTACTCAAGCTCTTTGGATTTTGTTTAAATTTTTTTTCGCTTAGTCGAGAAAATGGTTGACCCAATGATTGAGTACTAGGAGAAAAATCTTTAAAATTTCATGAGCGAAACTCGAACTTGCCCAACAAACATTATCACTCCATTCTCTGGATTTTTAAAATAACATAGCCCGTAGAAGCAAAATTTGCTTGGTGCACCCAACTTGGGATGGCCTACCCAACGAGAAGAAAGTTGAGTGCTCATTAGAATGTAAAATTTCCATTCATGCCCAATGACTCTAAGATCCTGCCTAGCAGTTTTGAGATCTTGCCTAGTGAAATTACATAATTCTTAAATTGATATGTATTAAATTGGCCTATTGGACCTATTTGAGTCATTTTACTCTTTTATACCAAAATATATCTAATTTAATGCAAATTATGCTCAGATAACCCTTTTTACAATACATATACATCATAGATCAATTTAACCACATCATGAAGTTCAATTAAACAAAACAAAATCAATAATTCAAACTGAATTTAAATGTTCCAGTTAGGCCTATCCCAGTAAAGCATTTATACTAAAAATGTTTTTTTTTTCATTTAGCTAGTTTGACTCAATGACAACCTAACTGAATGCATAAACAAACATCTCAAGTTATCATATATAACCTTAATTGAATCACCATATAAATAACCATCCAACAAGAAAAATCAACATTTTCATCAAATTATCTCATATTCCTCATCATCATAACTCCAAACAAGTAATAACACAACTTTTACTAGCTTTTCTTACCTAAAATAACTTTTCTCAAAACTAAAGCTCTACAACTCAAGAAATAAGACTACCATCAACTAGAGACCAAGAATAAGGTATCCAAAAATGACGATAATTAACAATATGGTAGAACAAATTGAGAAAAACAATTCTCCCAACTAATCTCACAAAGATTGATGACAAAAAACATATTAAACTAAGAGAAAAAGGAAACCTTAAAGTAAATGAAAACTTTGTTTGAATTTTTGTTCGAACAATAATGATCTTAAGTTGTTCACCTATTATAAAGTGTGATCAGATTCTCAATTGATAACCTTACAATTAGAGTTGTCAAAATGGGTTGGAACCCGTGAGCCAACCCGACCCACCACGAGTTCAAGCCGGATTGGGTTAATTTTCTTTTTACAAATCTCAATACGGGTTAATTTTTGATCCGACTCACCCGGGTTGAACCTGTGGTGAGCTGGGTTGGGTCACCAACTCGTGAATAAAGGGTCACATAAGTGTTTTTTTATTATAATGGGTTTTGCATTTGGGTCAGGTTAAATTGGTATTTTTAGCCAACACATTGGTAATTTGTATTTTTGTGGTTTTGGTTTGTATTTGGAGTTTAACATCCTTTTGGATTGTATTTGGATTCTATTGAAGTTTATTTATATTTTAATCCTAAATATAAATTAGTTTTTCTTAGGTGGAAGAAAAAAATTGTATTTTTTTAATTAAGTGAACCAGTGAGCCAACCGTTTTGACCCACCAACCCATGGTAAGCCAAGTCGGGTTCAATTTTTTTTTGACTCGCTAATAAGTGAGTCGGGTTGGGTTGACTCACTAAGTGGCCAACCCGTGATGGTTTTACGTTTTGACAGCTCTACTTACAATATTGTCTAAAATTTCCCGTATTAATATCTTTCATTAAATCTTATTATGACATCTTTTACAATTTCTTTATTCACTATTGTACGGTAAGGTTCAAATAGGCCGAATACTCCTCGGACTAACGAGGTGAAATAAGTCGGTTACCTCCAAATTACCCCTGTGGTCGAGAACTCACGTCAAGGAGTTACCTAGCCATAAACAAAAGAACGAGAAGTCAACCATACAAGCACCATGCTAAGTACACTCCAAGTAACTAAAAGTAGACGACCATAAGACATAAGTAGGGAATGAAATAAGATAATATGGCAGTAGACCGCTATGTACACACCTCACATCATAACCTTAACTTAGACAAATCTTAAGGAACTTTCACTAAAATCCATTGATAGATTCGGCCAATGGAAACAATAACAAGCCTAATTAACTTCAAAATAAAAGATTCAAGGCCCATAAACAAGCCCAGTTGATTAAGATGAAAGTAAAAAGGCAAAATGATTTTTATAAATATAAGTGGACCCCATGACCAAAGGTACACAATTCCTTAATCACTAATCCCAAATTTAACCTTGAGAAAAACTTTGTGTTGACTTGAACGTTGAAGTTTCTTTTGTAGGTACAATCCTCATTTGTGACAAAAAGGAGACAAATACTTAATAGGCAGTCTAGAATAAGGACACAGAAACCCGTTTGAAGAGTTTAGAGATTACAATAAGACTTTTCTTCTGATCGCATAATAACATCATATTAATCCAATAGGAACAAGTGTACTCTTTATGAAATACACTATAAAATCAAATGATTTCTATATTTTCATTGAAATGCATACCAGTATATGTAATATGATTATTAAATTTTACAATAATTCTTTTTAAAATTATATTAAAAATATATAATAAATTATATTAATATTTTTTTCTCATCAACATGTTTAATTCTAAAACAACATTATTTGTAGAAAGAAGACGTCATCTTAATTCATATAACTTTTCATATTTTTTTGAACAAAAAATTATTTTATTATTTATTTAATATATTCATCCATGCTCAGAAAAGTAATATATCTCAACCACTATAAAAGGCTTCAGCAATTGCCATTGTTTTTCTTGGTCACTCATTTCCCCTGAAAATACGCTGTTTCTTCGTCAGTCTCTCTAAGTCTTTCTCTCCTCCTTAACCAAGGCTTCCCATAATTTTTTATACTTCCCATTTTTTTAAGCTTGATTTTCTAGGAGAATTTAAAGAACCCACTGCCAGTGTACTCCAAAATTTGAAACCTTTTGAGGTTTTCAGCAAACCCTCTTGTTGCTGTTGAGTGTGGGAGCCAGCCATGCGTGAGATATTAGATATAAGCTCCGATGAAGAAGAGGGTTTGGAGGAGAGTCTTACTGTAACCGATTTCAAATTTATAAGAGAGATGTTGTTCTCTTCTGACGAAGAATCCGATGATTCAGTCAAGGTTGTTGAAATCCGCGAGAACAAGCCTGTGCTGAAGTCAAAGTCTTCAGTTTTGGCTGTAGAGGATTTGGGTGGCGATGACGATGATGATGATTGCGTGCTTCTGGAGAGTGACCCTGAAAACGGTGTGGCATCTGTTGAAGAGGAAGCAAATGGGTCAGATGATTTGCTTGTAATTGGGGAAAAGGGTCAGGTATTTGTGTCCGTGCTTTATTCCTCTGTTTGTGACAGTGCTCATGGGAATTGCATTATAAATTTTGCTATTATGAGTTGTTATTTGCACCTGGAAAGCGTTAATTGATGAGAGTGTGTGCTTTGCTTTGATTTGTGTTGCTGACGCACTGTTTGTGTTGTTTTGATTTTGTGAATTTTGTGATTAACTAGGCTTGGGTTTTAGGCTGCATGAGTTTTGATCAAGTGTTTTCTTTTCGGTTGTTGCATGTTTGCGGTTTCTTCGTGTTCATAGGTATTTCAGGGAACTGCGGGAAAATGCGGCCGCGGTTTTGGATGTGGACACTCCAAATACCTTGGTATTGTTGCTGAAATTGTGGTCTCGGACCGTTTTTTTAAAACCTTGGTTTTGTTACAGGAAACATAGAATCATAAATAGGTATAACGACGCTGAAACTGTTTCCTTGACATGTTAAGCTTCAATGGATTCTGTTTTTTGAGAATGCTTTCTTTTAAAATTGATTAACATTTCCGAAGTTGTATTATTATTTTTTTCATTTGTTGCCTACTCTTTGTATACTGTTCTATCTCTCGATTGTGACAGATACTTTGTGTTTTATTGTGCTTTACTTAGAATTACCATTTCAGTAGTGTTTTGAAATAGATCTTCATATTCCATCGTAATTTGATGACACTGATTTTCAAGGTTTTAAGTTGCCGTTGTGATCTTCAATATCGTGGGCAAATGCGGCAGAAACTGCGTGACATAATGACATAAATCCTTGTCGTCAGTGATAACATTGCGGTCACATACGTGGGAATTTTTATTACTTTTTCCTTCATGTAATGCTGTTGGTGTGATTTGTCTGGGTTAGTGGAGTGACCAAGGGTTTTGGCTAGTTCCTTTGTAAATTCAAACATCTTAAACCTAATATTGAATGTTGCATCTCTAAAAAATCATGTCCTGTGGTTTTGTGGGGGTGGTGGTGGGGAGAGCGATATGTTTATTGGTAATGCTATTTTTAGCAGAAATTAGGTTAGGCCCTTTGGTACATCTTTGCCAGGGTTAGCCTCATGTCAAATTCTTGCAGGGCATAAAATTGCCTTATGAGGAAAGTGACGGTGGCCAAAGATATGATGGAGTTGTTCGAGTCTGGACAATGCATCTTGACTATTGCATCTGAGAAAACACTAAATGAATTCATATCCGAGGATATTGAAATTAGAATTGCTGATCTTGTTTGAGACCCCAAGGTACAGTTGTTAAATGTTGCTACCTCTATACAGAGTACATGCAAAACATAGTTTTAGAGGATTTCAGTCATTATACCCGTGTCTCAACTTGACGGTTATTGGTGATTTACCCACGCTTTAACTTATAGCAAAGTTCCAAAATTTTGAAGAAGTATAGTTTAGAGTAATTCCAAGTCCAACTAAAATTTATTATATAGCCATTTGTTTTAAGGGAAACATACTATTTGCTATCTGCTTATTTTATTATTTAATTATCTGTCCAAAATTTTCTTTGGTTTGCATGCAGGGAGTTTTAATTAAATATACTGCTTTGATGCTTGTCTTTGGTAATGGAAGATGTAGCTATGGTATTTCACATGTGTTAACTCATTTTAATTTTGGCTTGCAGATTGCATGCCGAGACTTTCCTCATGCGAGATATCTTTGTGCTACATTACCATTCTCTTCCACCCCTCACGAGAAGCACTGTAAGCAGGTAAAAAAACTAAAGATCGTAACTTAGAATGTAGAATTACGGCTTTTTTCTGGTTTAATCATCACAGTTTCTTATCTTTTATTTGCTATACGATATTGTTCCTCTACCACTCGCTTATGGTTTTGATGATATGCAGTGCCACTGTTATGTATGTGACTCCCCAGCACCATGCCTGAAGTGGGGCACTGGTGCTTTGAGTTCGGATCATTGCCACGCAATTAGTGGAACTGAGCCGTGGGAAGTTCAGAGAAAAAATTTCAAGCTGGGCTTGAGTTCCCCATTACCAGCTTCAACTAATTTTGGTACTTCACTCAGACCAGGACATCTCCAGCGTAATGAATTTGTGCCTCCTGGTGTAGTTAACTCGTCTCCAAATTCTGTATTACCAAATCAAGCACCCAGATCCACTGCAATGTGTGCTGTCCCCGCACTCAACTCCATACCTCAAACCCAGGCCGCTCGACCATTAATAAATCATTTCCGCACTACCTCTTTACCATATTCCAGTGTGCAAAATCAGGTTTCTAGGCCTATTAACACCCCTATAATGACCCCAACCCCCAACGTAGCAATGCCAAATGGTGCAAGCCATGGTAGGCTTTTGTTGAGAAACAGAGTCCAACCACCCTCTGTACCAAGGCCAGTGCTGGGTGTGTGTAGTCACACCATCCAAAAGGGGCGAGGAAATGGTGGAAGCAGTTTTAGACCTCAGTTCCTTCGTCACCATCTGGTGTCCAGGGAAGTAGACAGTGCTGGGAACTTCCCGATGGCAAATAACTCCCTTCATGGATCATCTGGTTTCAGCAACAGTGTTAATCTGATACAACAACATCACAATTATGGTACATCAGTAGGATTCTCAAATTACAGAAACTGCAATGAGCCATATGATGCTTGTCACCCCACAAATATATACCCTCAGCTGAGCTCTCAACTTGCCAGCCTGAGTTGTGTTAACCAGCAGTCTGTGGCTTCTGAAACACAAGCATATAGTCAACCATTGCCCCTACCAAACAGTAGTCAGGGCTCCCATCAAACTTGTATCCAAGTAAATAGTAGTGCTCCTTATGTGGTACACCTGAATAGCAGTCACTACGGAAATGAGCCTCAAATCCGAAGTCAAAATGGAAATTTCAGTAGAACTACTACACAATGTGGAATTGCAAGTCAAGATTCTTGCCAACCACAACTACAACAACCACATGAACAGTCTGCAAGGGAGACTGCTGCAAAATTTTCAGCATTTGACCCAAGTTGGATAGACAATACTGGTCAAAGTATTCTAGAAACTTCAGGATCTGTAGGACAAGCTCCCATTGTCAACGAATTCATTGAACCCTTGTTTGAATGCTCTCAATCACCCAATTCATTTGTTGATTTTGATAATTGGCTTTTGGATAAAGACCGATTTCCGGAGTTAACAGATGGGGTTTTGCAATCTGAGCTGAATATGCCATCTCCAGATCTTTTTCCATCTGATGTGGTTATGGGTTTATTTTATCATGATGGTAAATGAGTTAAGGTGACTTGCCAATACTTTCAACCCACACTACAGTCTTCAGTGGAAGTATTTAGAATTGGTTGCCAGTTGAATGATGATGCTGTGGTGACTACTCAATTTTGTGCCCCTATTTATGAATTGCACAGCTCTGAGTAATGGCACCTTTCATTTGAGTCTCGTCTACTTGTGTTATCATGATGATAAATGAGTTAAGCTGACCATTTTAGGTGTTCCCTAATCAGTAATGTCCACAGTTATATAAACAGCATAGGCTAGGGTAGTTTTGCTTTATTTTGTTCAATGTAGTGGGGAAGTCTTTTGATATTTTGCCTGGCATATATGGCTTTAGAGTAATGGATGCGAAAACAAGATCAAAGCGAGTAAAGCTGACAATTGAAAAGTTGTTCCATATTAGATATACCTTTTTCATTTCAATTGCGTTGACCATAATTGATGTTGTGTGAATTGTGTTTTAAGAATGGTACTGTTTAAATGGAAATATTACCGCGACTTGATTTATGGAAAGATCTGACATATGCACTACAACACATGATAGATAACGTTTTTTTGCTATTAATATTAATAGATGGTTGAAAAACTATAGTACCTCCTGAGGAAATTTATAAGCTTTATGAAAAGACGTTTCATAAGCTTTTTTATAGCATTGTAATGCCTGCTTATGTAATCCAAAGAAACAGTGGAAAGAGTTTCAGCTTTCTCTGTGGCTCGAGAGAGTCGGCAGCCGATTAAAGTGAAGTTGGTGCTTGGATGGAAAAGGTTCTAAGCCCTTAACTGAAGCCATTACTTGACTCGGAGTTTGCTCTGATGCCTTGGAATTCAAGGTATGTAAATACTTTGGGAATAATAAAATAGCATTATCTTTATCTGTTCAGCTTTTGGTTTTTCCCTTCACCCTTCAAATTCAGGAAAGGCTAACCAATGTGTGAAGATGGGTAAGAAGCGTTATTCTGATGCCATTGATTGCTAAGGGCAATTAATCAGAAAGCCTTTAGTGAGACTTGTATTCTCTTAGCAAATTGATTCCGTGTGAATTTGCTGCTAGGAAATCTTAGCTATGGTCTCTTAGATTCTCAGTAAGGCCTTCAAGTTGCGCCGTTCAAATAATTTGGAGGTTTGTGGTTGTTTATGGTCTTCTACGACATTTAAAACATTTTTTGTCAGCTAGTTCTTATTGACGTGTTTTTTATCAAATGTTTATTCTTCAAAAGTATTTCTTTTATCAGTCTGGTTCTGGACTTTGTCTATCTAAGGAAAAACTTCTTCATTGTCTAACGTATGGTGGACTTTTTTTTTTTTTTTTTTTTTTTTTTTTATAAAATTTTTTTTTTTTTTTTTTTTTCTTTTTTTTTATACTTAACCCAAAACTTTTCTGTCTTGTCCAGTCACCAGTCATTACCACTAAACCTCAGGAGATGTTTGTAATGGATGATAAAGAAGTTCATAATTGTTAGGAGTTCAAACTGGTTTTGTAAATTGTAAGAATTTGATACTTTGGTTGTCTCAAATGTGATTTTGAATGTTTTAATATCTTTGGTAAATATTGGTGAATACCTTTTTAAATTCAAGCTAAATGATTATGAAGAAAATGGCAACTATAAAGGCACTTTCGTTTCAAATAAAAACTAGTTAAAGATCAATATCTTAATGGATTTGGTCTTTAGTCTTGATCAAATCAGAAGATATTCAATAATATTGGCATACTGTGGGTTTTGACACAGTTTACTTGGCATGAATTCAATCCTTTGTCATTTCAAAGTGTGTTCGATAGCTGGTTGGAATTCCATATCCTAGAAATTAAGTTCTGGTCTGGTTTCTTCCTTTAATATAAATAAGATTTAAGAGTTTAATATACGTTAATATTAAATGTTGTTTAATTTCACTTTTAATAATTTTTTATTTCTAATAGTTATTGATATAAAGTTTATAAAAATAGAAAAAGGAAGGAAAATTAATTTTTTATTTATTTAAATAATTAATAAAGTTAATAAATTAATATTGAAGAAATAAAATTAAATCAAGAAAACTTATCAAGTTATCTGTATAACATAATATATGGATAAAAATATGTCTCATTTATTAAACTAAGTTAATTTTTTCATTCAAGTGAAATTAATTAAAATAGTGATCATATTAATTGAAATTATTATTATTTTACGATTCTATTATGTGTAACACCCCATTTATTTAATAAAGCTAAATAAAGGACATGTCATACTGAATAATATAAGAAGTGAGAATAAAAGAGTATGATGTTATTCATACAAATATCCCAAATTTAAAGGACGAATAAAGCGGCACATCACGATGTCAAGTACCAAGTAAAGCAAGAGAGTGATAAAGACTTAAACAAATCTATAGAGAAAACAATACATGGGCCTTAGCCCTAAATGAAGAGCCCAAGGGCAACAGTCAATCCAAAGACTAAGTAGTGAAACCATCGCCTCCCTGTTGATCTCGGGTGTTCCTCCCATATGCTCACATCAACAAGTTGATGATCATCGCAAAATAGAGTACCACACAGCAGAACACACCACAATAAAAGTAGGGTAAGCTAGAGCACAAAATAATTTCATCATGCAATCTAATACACTTACACAGTCAACAATACATAAAACACTCAAGCATGTTATGACTCTCAAACCAATACACTAAGACTCGACTCAACTCATTCGGTACATATAACCTGGTCGGATTCAACGGATGATTGCACTTGTGGTGGATACCTCTGCTCACCCCCGAGTTGCTCACCCCCAAGCTATATTGATGAGGCTCCTCCGTCGCGGTGTTCGCCGGAAAAGCTCTCCCAATCGGCATTCCACCGATTGAATCTCCCAGAGAGCGAGGGAAACGCAACAGAATGGTTGATTACGAAGGTTTTCACTAGGTTTGCTCTGGTTTCTCGCTGGTTTGGTAAACCCTAAGAGGCCAAGACCTAATCTAGGGTTTGGGTGAGCTGATGAAGAGTGGGAGTGATCTCTACCGAATATCTCATTCATCAAAGCTTCTTTACAAGAGATGGCCTGCACCTTTTATAGATGAAGGGCAGCCATAAAAGAAAACAAGACGAGAAGAAAGACTAACGGCAGCACGGCCGTGTACAAGAGCCCTAACGGAGATTGGTTGTGGAAGCAATGCTGAAAC
>Ga0214544_1007737_pt1 | contig 18533 bp, 21 predicted proteins | sample CNSS3metaG_FD_160074 | JGI IMG/M metagenome (GOLD analysis project Ga0214544, IMG submission 160074) | Root nodule microbial communities from cowpea collected in UCLA plant growth center, Los Angeles, California, USA - CNSS3 | ecosystem: Host-associated > Plants > Roots > Nodule | place: USA... | reverse complement strand
TGTTGGTTTATTCACTCAATTCCAAAGAGAGAAGTTTACTGACTATTACCCCGAATCCCCCAGAATTTTTCCCCGAAACCGTCTACGATGCATTTTACTTTTAGCACGCCACCAGAACACCTTTGCCGCCAGGCGGTTCATACCAAGTTTTGTGATCTGTCCCATTTTCCAGCACTCACAGTATTCGCGATCACTCCCAATTCAGTTTGCATTAAGCCTAACATGTTTACACATCACCCAGCATTCAGATTTCATACCCTGATTCTCTTTTTACTCCCATTTTTTCATCAATACGACTAATCACAGCGATCGTCCCCATTTTCCTATTCTAATCATTCATGAACCCTAAATCCCCACTTCGATTAAAGTTCATGCGAGATCCATCAATTACAAATTTTCTGATAACAATCTATCATGCCAATAACATTCGCATTACAAGAACCTCTCCCAAGCCTCTCACACCACGAAAACACAAAAAAAATCATAGGAAACTGGGCAACCCAGTTCGTGTCGCCTGGCGGGATACCCTTAGCCGCCAGGCGGTGCATATCAAAACTCAGAAAAACAAGAGCTCGTGGCATGAGCAGCCTGGCGGTCCTTCAACCCCGCCAGGCGGTTTCTGGAAATTTCCAGAAATTCAACAGAATTCGACACAAATCAGAATACACATTGCAACCATCCAATAAAGCATGAAAACATACGATTATTGTCGAAACACAAGTAAAAGCTCCCCTAACCTGGATTAAAGCTTTCCCAAGTAGTCTCGCGATTCTTTCCTTTGACTCAAAATGGCCTCCCTTGGCTTATATCAATTCAGCCCCCTCACGATTCCTCTCACACTCTCAATATCTCACTGAAATTCGCACTCCCCTATCTACCTCACAATTCGCCCTGCAGAAACCTTTCTCCTCCCTTACAATTACCTACTTAGTGGTATTTTAATGGTGGCCTAATACTGTAAACGAAAATGGCATTAAGATGTGAGATAATGATCACTCAAACTCCCTTAATTGGCTTGTTTTTCCAGCTACCCTTGACTGATTTTTTTTTTCTGCTTCCTTAACCCTTCAACTTCAAATCAAAATCAAAAATGGCAAAAATAGAGTTTCATTTGGGTCTTCCAAGGTTTGAACCCACACCCATGCACATGCCAACTTAATGCCTAACCAATGCAACCAATTCATATTTCATACTAACCAATACAATTCAATAATTATAAAATCCACAACACGTTTTAATATACACAAAATAATACAAATTTAATAACACACAAAAAATAACATACACAGGACTCGAACCCAAGTCCTTTCACACAAGAGAAGTACTTTCAACCATATGAGCTAGTATTTTTCCACGTCATACACTCCGCATTTATTACTTTAAAGGTTCCCCTTACCCACATTTATCCACTTAATTACTTAATTAATTATTTAATTTTTTTGGGTCTTACAATAATCATCAAATTGTCTCTTAATGTTATTTTTACTGGACTGATCTAGGTGAATCGACGTCAAGAGTGACGTGTCACACATATACCAATTTGTTCCTGCAAAGAACAAACAAGATAAGTTAGGCACAAGCGTCACCTTACCCATGTAGTCCGCTATCTCCTTAGCTGGTCTCTTCCCGGTTGGCATATGTCGACTTGGACCAAGGAAGGGTTACCTGCAGAAGGGACTCCGAAGCTCAAGTAAGTCAAAGCTCTCAGAAGGTCAAATCAGTGATTAATGGAGTAATGAATGCGTACCTTTAATTACTAGGGTCCACGTCTATTTATAGAGCATTAATTATGTCTGGTTATTCTATGGGTCGGGCCTTGGCTGTAAGTGGGCCTGGGCCCTAGCCCAGGCCCTTAGGACCTATTGAACGTTGGGGGTTTTTATTATACTGAGTTTATTGGAGTAGTCGGCCTAGGATTTAATCTTACCGGGTGTGCTGGAGTAGTCGGTTCAGGCCGGCTACTTACCTTGACGACTTAGGTTGGTTATATGAGGTGCAGGTTGTTCCTCTAGGTGTTTAGGTTAGAACTTTGTAAAACTTAGGCTAACTCGGCCTAGGCTGAATACTTGACTGCCTTGGTATATATGTATTGTTTACTTATTTGGTCGAGTTTGGCTAGGTGTGGTACACCAGTCCCCCAGCCTTGTCCGATATAAGTTGTTAGTCAAGGGTGATATGTGTTGGTATGCTAGCGAAACCGGCTAGGTGTGATACACCAGTCCCCCAGCCTTTAAGTGTGATGAACAGTGTTAAGGCTAAAAAGTGGTAATCGTCTGAAGGTAGATGAAGGGGTGTTAGGGGTCAAATCAGGAAGTTCTGGCACCGTCGTTTTTAAGAGTCATGTCTCTCGCAATGATGGTGTCAATTGGTATGGGTTGTTGTTTTGGCGGGAAGGGGTTTTCGTCGTTTGGGATTCTGGCCTATAAATATAGATTTCAAAACGAGTGAGGGGTTACTTGGTTCATTTGCGAGAGTTTTGAATTCAGAGGTCTTGTGTGCATTATATTGTCCGACTAGTTCCCAATTTCAGCCGACATCTTCCCGTAAACACGAAAATAGGTATGTCCAGTAGCGATAGTATATCGTTGTCCACATCTAGTAGTGAGAGTACGGAGTCAGAGAGAAGTAGGGGTAGGCAATTTGACGAAGAGGGTACAAGTTCTGGAGGCATGGTAAGTGGGATTCCAATGGAGATGGTGAGGGAGGTTCGAGAAGATCCCCCTGAGGAGTTAGCCGAGAGTAACTGGCCGGCTAAAGGCGGTTATGGGTGGGCGGCTGCTGACGTCCGTAATCAATCATCTTTGTTCCGGTGGTCTCGCCTATTGAACTCCTGGTTAATACTGTACGCCTGTCATCTCAAAGGGTGTAAGTGGGGACATCATTTCCCTGGAGAGAGTTAGCACTATTTACCGAGTATGTCATGGGCAGGAGGGGGCTACAGAGAAGTTTTTCTACATGTACATGTGTCATTTTTCTCAACTACATGTGTGGCTACCGTTAGACGGTTTTACTATGGGTGTATTGCGCGCACTAAATGTGACACCTACACAGTTGCATCCGAATAGTTGGGCCTACTTGCAAGCTTTTCGCATCTTGTGCCAATCTCTATACTTGGAGCCTTCTCCTTACGCTTTCTTGTACTTCTACGACACCAGACCCCGCCGACCGACTACTTGGCTATCCTTGATAAGTCGTCCTAGTATCAGTAGACTGGACGCATTTTCCCATTCTTTCAAGCACTTCAAGGACAGGTACTTCAAGGTTGTTGTTAAAGAAGAAGGCAAAGCTCATTTTTTGAACGCATATGGGGGTTCAAAGTTCCTATTTAGTTGGACGGGTAGCCCTTCTCGGTATATGGATATGGGGATGGATGAGTTATCGGCGGGGGATGAGGAGGTGGTGGAGATCTTAGCGAAGTTTTTCGATAAGTTGCCCACTAAGGGCTTAGTTAGAGTTTTTCGATAAGTTTTTCGATTATAGATATTGAAGGTATCTGTTTATTACTTAAACTGTGTTAATGATTCTAAGTTATTTTAATCCGAGTTGTAATATATTATTGTAGGGCACATGGTGCAATCAGGAAAGAAAAACTTGGCGTTTTTCCAATCGTTGAGGAAGGAGATGGCTGCTAAGGCCAAGGCAACTGGGAAAACTGAAGTTCCCAACCTGCAGGAGTCTGTGGTGGAAGTGCATGTACATGACGGGACGAAGAGGAAGGTTGAGTTGCCGCCTCGACACGGCAAGGGGAAAGACGTGAAGAGAATGAGAGCGGCCTTGCTCGGGACGGGGTCAGCCAGTGGAGCAGGGTCGGCTAGTGGGGAGAAAGGACCAGAATCTGGTTTAATCGAATTGTCGGAAATATCGGTGAGGAAGGATATTGCAATCAACATCCCAAATACCATTATAAATTCCATTGATGGCATGGATGTGAACCATATCGTGAGAACGATGGTCGAGTTTGGAAGCAAGGCCTTAATATTGAGTCGTCGTGTGGGGTCTTTATACAAGAGGGAGGTGAAGGAGGGGGGTCGGGAAAAGGTGGAGGAGTTGCAGGGGAAGGTTGACAAGCTTGAGGAAGAGAAGGCTGCGCTGGAGAAGGCGAAGGAGAGTTGGAAGGTAGAGAGAAAAAGGTTGATAACGTGGAGGGTTCACTGTTTGGATTCAGAGGAAAGGTTGAACAAGAAAATAGGGGAGTGGGAGGAAGATTATGAAGAATTGAAAGAGAAGTATGACGGTGCCGTGGGAGAGCTTGACGACTTGATGAATAGTATTATACAAGAGCATATTAATGGTTTTGAGAAGGGACTGCGTCAAGCGGCTTTTTTCTATCAAGATATGGACGAAACGGATTCAAAGTTCGATGTGAATAAGGACGTTGTTGACTGAAAGCTGGTCCAGGAGGACGAGGACAGTGCAAATGAGGAGGTGGAGGAGAAGGCGGCAGAGGAGGAGAAGAGGGCGGGCGGTGCCGAGGAGATGGCTCCTGTCACAGCAGAATAGGATTTTGGTTTTAATTGATTCGAGAACATTATTTGAGCCTATGTCTGTAATATGTGGTACATTTCGCTACATTGGTACATTCTTGCACTTGTGTTTAAATGCGATTAAGATTTTGTATGTTATTATGTATGTCGTGTTTTGATGATATGTGGTGTGTGTGTGTGTGTGATACGATCGATTGTATGTTATAGGTGTTCGACCCAGGCCGCTTACTTGGGGTAAGGGTGGGGAACTTAGACGAATTAAGCTCAAGTTAAGGGTGTTCGACCCAGGCCACTTACTTGGGGTAAGGGTGGGGAACTTAGACGAATTAAGCAAAAGATAAGGGTGTTCGACCCAGGCGGCTTACTTGGGGTAAGGGTAGGGAACTTAAACGAATTAAGCAAAAGATAAGGGTGTTCGACCTAGGCCGCTTACTTGGGGTAAGGGTGGGGAACTTAAACGAATATGTATAGCCATGTTTTGGTGGTTGTGGGTTGGGTCGTATAGTTTTCGGCGCAGGGATGGTTTGCCAATTTCAATTGGTATCATAGCGTCTGCACCGTAAACTAGGCTGAATGGGAATTCGTTTGTTGATGATTGAGGGGTGCACCTGTAAGCCCATAGCACTTCTACTAACTTTTCGGGCCATCGGCCTTTGGCGATATCTAATCTCTTGCGTAGCTCCACGAGGATAACTTTATTTGCCGCCTCTGCTTGTCCATTGGTTTGTGGATGTTCTACAGAGCTTGTGATGTGCTTGATGCCTAGGCCAGTGTAGAACTTGGCGAGCTCTTTGTCGATAAATTGTCGGCCATTATCTGTTATGATGGTATGTGGAACACCATATCTGCATATAATATCCTTCCAAACAAATTGCTGAACTTGCTGGGCCGTGATGATGGTTAGCGGCTTGGCTTCTATCCATTTGGTGAAGTAGTCGACGGCTACAATTAGGAATTTCACCTGCCCTTTGCCGGGTGAAAAAGGGCCGAGAATGTCCATTCTCCACTTAGCGAATGGCCATGGGGATAGTATGTGGTGTAGTTGTTCTTGTTTCTAGTGAATAAGGTTGCCATGTTTCTGACATGGTTTGCACTTTCTGACATAATCCTGGCAGTCTGCTTCTATAGTCGGCTAGAAATATCCGGCTCTAAGAACTCTGGTCGCCATGGTGTGTGCGCCGGAATGATAGCCACAAATGCCTTCGTGTAGCTCTTTAATAATATATTATGCTTGTTCTGTCGTGACACACTTGAGAAGGGGTTGGCCGTATCCGCGTTTGTAGAGGTCATCGCCTATCATGGTGTACCTGGCAGCCTTAGCCAGCCAAGTTTTGTCCGCATCTTGAGGGGGGTTGCCGGTTTTGAGGTACTGGATATAGGGGGTGGTCCAGTTATGGCTTTGGGAGGGGGTGACGTTGTCAGTTGGGGCGTGGGTTAAATTTTGACAAGTGTGTGTGATGGAGGGCGTAGATAATGTTTGCTGTAATAGGGATCGGTGACGGTTTTTTAACTTGGTGTTGGCCAATTTGGAGAGGATGTCAGCTCTAATGTTGTCGGTCCTTGGGATGTGTTTGATGCGGACTTGTTCGAAAGCGAATTGAATGACTGCACGGACCAGGTGGTAATACTGTAGAAGGATGGGGTCTTTGATCTGGAACTCATCATTTAGATGGCCTATAGTGAGCTTGGAGTCGGTTTTGCACGTTAAATTCTTGACACCTACCTCGCAGGCTAGGGAAAGGCCAGCGAGGATTGCTTCGTACTCGGCTTGGTTATTTGACGTTTTGAAGGAAAAGTGAAGGGATTTTTCAATGAGGATGTCGTTGGGGCCTTCTAAGACAATGCCAGCGCCGGCACCTTTTAGATTTGAGGAACCATCTACATGAAGCGTCCACTAGTCCTCTGTGGGTGTGTGTTGGAGGTCATTGACGAAGTCTAATAGACACTGGGCTTTAATGGGGCCATGGGGTTCATAGCGGATGTTGAATTCTGACAACTCGACGACCCATGATGACATGCGTCCAGCTAGATCTGGTTTTTGCAATATTTTTTGGATTGGGTAGTCGGTTTTAACGGTTATGCTGTGGTTTTGGAAGTATGGGCGTAGGCGGCGTGCTGCGTGGACCAAGGATAGGGTCAACTTCTCTACCATTTGATATCTGGTTTCAGGATCTTGCAGCGTTCTGCTCACAAAATAGACAGGGTGTTGTGTGCCGTCTGTTTCTTGGACGAGCGTGGCGCTAACGGTGTGGTCAGTTTACGAGGAGGGGTTGACGGGTGTCCGGCTTGTGGAGGATAGGTGGGGAGATTGGGATTGTTTTCAATTTTTGGAAGATTTGTTCACAATCATCAATCCACGTGAACCGGGTGGATTTCTTTAAAAGTTGGACTATGGGTTGGGTTTGTTCGACTAGTTCGGGTAGGAAGCGGGAAATGACTGTGAGATGGCCTATAAGACGTTGGACCTCCTTGATAGTAGTGGGGTTGCGCATCTCGATGATCGCCATGCATTTTTCGGGATTGGCTTCTATGCCACGTTGGGTTAACATTAAACCAAGGAATTTACCTCGGTCAACGCCGAATACACACTTGTTTGGGTTGAGGCAAAGGTTGTATTGGCGTAGCGCAGAGAAAACCGCTGAGAGATCCTCGGCATGTTGGTGGTGACTTAGAGATTTGACAACCATGTCGTCAACATATACTTCGACACATTGTCCCATTAGATGACTGAAAACCTTGTTCATCAGTCATTGGTAGGTTGCTCCGACGTTCTTGAGACCAAAAGGCATTACCCTATAGAAGTAGTTGGCATCGTCCGTGATAAAGGCGGTTTTGTGCATGTCAGATACGGCCATGGGGATTTGGTTGTACCCAGAATATGCATCCAAAAAACTAAGTACTTTATTCCCTGTTGCGCTGTCAACGAGTTGGTCGATGTTGGGTAAGGGGTAGGCATCGCGAGGGCAAGCCTTGTTTAGATCCGTGTAGTCTACACACATCCGCCATTTGCCATTGGCTTTCTTCACCAAGACTACGTTAGAAAGCCAAGTGGTGTACTGAGCTTCTTCTATGAATCCTGCGTTCAGTAGCTTGTCGGCTTCAACCTTAGCTGCCAGGCGGCGTTCTTCACCAAGTTTGCGTTTTTTCTGGGATATGTAGCGGGCTTCTTTATAGATGGATAGTTTTTGGGATGCCACTAGAGGGTCCACCCCAGGTAGATCAGCGGTTGACCAGGCGAAAAGATCTGTGTTGCTGGTGAGGATGGGTGTAATGATGGCACGCTCATCAGAGTTCAAACCGGTGCCTAGGTTGATAGAGTGGCCGTTGGGAAGCTCTAAAGGGGAGGTCTCCTCAACTGGCTCTAGACGAACATCCCGGCCTACTCTGGGGTCTAGGTCTTCGCCTGATAGTGCGATGCTGGAGCCAAGTGGTCGCTCAATGTGGTGGGTTTGTTGAATAGGGAGTTGTGGGCGTAGGCTGGCCATGTAGCATTCGTGAAGCGTTGGTCGCAATGGATGGTAAGGATATCACCGGAAGGAGAAGGGAACTTCATGGCCAAGTGCGGGGGTGGAGACGACGGCGCCAAGGGTGTTGAGGGAAGGATGACCTAGGAGGACATTGTAGGATGTTGGCGTGTCGACGATGAGGAAGCGAATTGGAAGGCTTTTGGTTTGGGTTCCCTCACGAAGATGGTGTGGAGGTCGATGTAGTCGTGGGTGGAAACTTGTTCGCCAGAGAAGCCATATATTGGTTCATCATAGGGGACCATAGCGGTGTCCAGAAGTTGGAGTTTTTGGTAAGTGGCCCAGTAGAGGATGTCAACGGAGCTGCCTTGGTCAACAAGGACTTTCTTAACGGCGTAGTTTTCAATTTCAACCGTGATGACTATGGGGTCATCTTGTTGGTGGTCGAGGCCATGAAAGTCGTCATCTGTGAAGATGATGGGAGGCATGCGGCGTCTATGGTGGGAATGGGTGATATGGTTGATGGACTGGATATGACGGAGGTGTTTCTTTCTGGCAGAAGAGGTGGATCCTCCACTAACGAAGCCACCAGAGATGGTGTTGATGGTACCACGTAGGGGAGAGTCGGCGGAGGTGATATCGGTGCGGGCCGGTTCGGGTTCTTGGTTGGTGGGTTGGGCGGGGCGTCTGTCGTGATGGGAATCATGTGGAGGGCGTCTATGGTCGGATCGAGGGGGGTTGCGGGATCGAGAGGAAGAGGAATGGTCATCTCTGCGGATGAAACGGCGAAAGTGGCCAGCACGGACCAGTTCTTCTATTTTATCCTAGAGTGCTTTGCATTCTTTTGTAGTATGGCCATGGTTGCGGTGGTAGCGGCAATATTTGGTCATATCCGCGTTGGGAGGTGTGGTTGTCTTGCGTGGTGGAGGGATTAGGTCAGCTTGTAGGGCCTCGTCGAGGATGCAGGAGCGGGCTACGATAAGAGGGGCATATCTGGTGAAGCGAGGTTGGCGGGGCTCGCGTGGGCGGGCATCAGAGCGTGGTTAGGTTGCGGGGTAGGGTTGGCGGTGGTGGCTGCATAATCATTGCAAAATTTGGTGTGGAGGGTTTGCATTTCCTCCATGTGAACATAGTCGGCTGCACGCTATTTGAGTTTGTGCATAGAGGCGGGTGGGTGGAGGTAGACGTTGTTGGCGAAAGGGTCGGGTTGTAGGGTGAGTGCCATGCACTGAAGGATCATCTCTTGGTTGAGGTGTGGAGTGCGAAGAGCTGCCCTACTGAAGCGATCTATGAACCCTCTGAGCGATTCGCCTTGTTCCTGTCTAATGCCTAAGAGGGAGATTGTGGTAGTTTGGTGTGGGCGGTCGGCAAAATGGGTGGAGAACATGTGGGAAAGGACGTCAAAACTGTCGATGGAGTAAGGTGGAAGGGTTGTGAACCATTCTAGGGCAGGGCCCTTGAGGGTGGTGGGGAAGGCTTTGTAGAAGACTGCATCTTGGGACGTGTACATGGCGACATGGCTGATGTAGACTTTGAGGTGCTCATCAGGGTCGATTTCGCCAGTATAGCGGTCCAGGGTGAAGGGTTCCCACTGGGTGGGGAGAGGGGTGTTGGCGATGAAGTCGGTGAAGGGGTGACGACGTCTAGGCTGGTGGGGAGGGAGCAGATGAGGTGGGATGGGATGAGTGATCATAGCGGGGAAGGTGGAAGTAAGGTTGTGAGAGGGGATGTGGCTTGTTGGAGGGTACTGTGGGTTGTATGGTGGAACATGTGTGGTGTGTAGGGTGGTGGGTATGGTGTAGGGGATCTAGGTGGTAGGGAGGGTAGCGGCAGGGGTTGGGGCTGCGATAGGGGGATGGGTGGAAGGGATGGGTGTTTGTTGGGTAGTGGTGAAGGTATGAGGAGTGGGGTTGTATTCGCTTTCTTCCTCTGTGGGCTGGAAGGTCGGGGACCTTGCAGCTTCAGAGGTTTCCTTGGCTTTTCCCTTCAAGTTGGGATCAACTTCGTTCTTTCGCCTAAGGCGAGAGTTCTCTTGTCGCAGCGCCTCCATCTCGTCAGCATTGCGTTTCTTCAGATCTGCCAACTCTTGTTGCATCTTCGCTTGGCCGTCTAGGATGGCGGCCAGGTAGGGGTGATGCTAGCAGGTCCTGAGGGACCAGCATCCGCCTGCTTGTTGACTCCAGCTTTGCTACGGGTTGAAACCATCTTCCGAGAAAAACGGGTACTAAAGGTGTTCGTCTCGTGCCCCACGGTGGGCGCCAATTGTTCCTGCAGAGAACAAACAAGATAAGTTAGGCACAAGTGTCACCTTACCCATGTAGTCCGCTATCTCTTTAGCTGGTCTCTTCTCGGTTGGCATATGTCGACTTGGACCCAAGAGGGGTTACCTGCAGAAGGGACTCCGAAGCTCAAGTAAGTCAAAGCTCTCAAAAGGTCAAATCAGTGATTAATTGAGTAATGAATGCGTACCTTTAATTACTGGGGTCCATGTCTATTTATAGAGCATTAATTATGTCTGGTTATTCTATGGGCCGGGCCTTGGCTGTAAGTGGGCCTGGGCCCTAGCCCAGGCCCTTAGGACCTATTGAACGTTGGGGGGTTTTTATTATACTGAGTTTATTGGAGTAGTCGGCCTAGGCTTTAATCTTACCGGGTGTGCTGGAGTAGTCGGTCCAGGCCGGCTACTTACCTTGACGGCTTAGGTTGGTTATATGAGGTGCAGGTTGTTCTTCTAGGTGTTTAGGTTAGAACTTGGTAAAACTTAGGCTAACTCGGCCTAGGCTGAATACTTGACTGCCTTGGTATATATGTATTGTTTACTTATTTGATCGAGTTTGGTTAGTTGTGGTACACAATTCAACAAGGTTACTGCGATATACATTATGTATTACACGTTCACATTTTGGAAAATCTAACTATAACAAAAGACATATCACTTATAAATCAGAGATAGTAGAGAAAAAAAAAGTACGAATTTTATTTTTCTAATTTAAAGTCCAGGAATCTCTAGAACATTTATAAACAACGTGAACTAAATATTTAGTCAGACACCATTCTCTTTAAATATCACTCACGTTTTGCTACGACCCATGCACATGACCATTCAAGAACACCATTCATCATATCTGAAAAGTTTGAAAAGTTCCGCTGGCTAGGAAACTTCCTAGGGTCAAATTTTCATTAACATTAAATCATCATTAATTAAAAGTCAAAGCAATGGTTTTATGTCCATATTTTTTAACATACTTCCAACACTTTGCATAATTATTAAATTTATTATTGGATTAAATTAGAACTAAATCTTTGAAAAGCCAACTAAGAAACGATCACTATAAGTCGTCACCAATAATTTCAAGGAAACAAGATCGCTTATTTCCCACCACACACGCTTGAGGTATGTACAAAATCAAAGAACTAATTTATTTTAATTTACAATTATAAACTTCAAATTTAATAATACAAATAAACAATTTCTCTTAAGAAAAAATGGTGGGGCCTTGTATTTTTTTTTTCATTTTATTATTATTATATTTCCAGCACCCAAAAGGAACATCAATTATTCAAGTTGGTCGTTGCAACATTGATTGCTGTTCGTCCGAAACAACAATTGCGTCCGCATCCCACCAAGTATCCGCGTCAGACTCCGTCACGTTGCCTAACGGCGTGCTGACATTTCTCATGTCCCCCACCGTCACGCCGTTACGTCCGTCATCTCTAACATAAACCTTCTGAACGCCGCCAGATTCCACGCGCAGAGTCTTGCCCACGGTGGGCCCCCACTCCGCCACCACCGTCGGTTTCCGACGCCGCAGGCGCGTGTCCCAAATCTCCACTGCCAGATTCCCGCACGCGCCCTCTCCGGCCGAGACCATCACCGCTGGCGACGCCGTGGAGCTCGCGGGGTCATAAGTCGAAACGACGCCGTCCTCGTAATCATCGAAATCTAACCCCAGCCCGAAGCCTATGCTGTCCCAGAGCTTCACGACGCTCTTGCTGCTGGCGAGTTCTGAGAGGGAAAATATATCTCCGATGCTACGACATCGTTTGTGCGTGCCGTTTTGGGTCTGGAACTCGTCGTTTTGGTTATCGTCGCTATCGTTGGTACCTCTGAGTCGGAAATAATCTTCCAAACGAATAAAGCTGGAAGACGCGGAGGGTTCGTCTTCGTACTCTGACGACGAGTAGGTTAAATCATCGTCGTCGTTTTCGTAGTCCTCGTCCTCGTCGTCAGTGGAGGAGTAAACGTCGTCGTATTCTTCGATTGAGTGAAAAGAAGGGGCTTTGGTGCGGAAGCGAATGATGAAAATGGTGATTCTGTTGATTATGCTGCCGAAGGTAGCCACTAGGGCAAGAATCACTGCGCCCCATTTGCAGAAATTGTATGCTATTGAAACGGAAGCGAGGGAGGTTGTGATCTGAGAAGAAAAAGAGGGGTTTTGCAGAGAATTTAAACCCACTTGAAGATCGTTGATCCTGTCTATCAACGGAACTTGCATGATTGCGTTTCTGCAACAGAGAAAGAAAAGATTGAGATTTTGAGGATCCTAGACTGAAAACTGCGGAAGAGAAGAGGGGAAGTTGTAGCAGGAAACAGAGTGATTTATAGGCAAATATGAGAAAAAAACTAGTTATGTGGTACAGGGTTTAAAATAAATATATAAAAAGTAATTTATCTGAAACATGTTAATTTTATAATGTTAAAAGACAATATCAAATTAATGTTATTTATTCATTTTAAAATAAATATTTAAAATTTAAATTAATGACTTAAAAATTTACAAGGTAAATATAAAAGTATAAAACTAAAATGAACACATATTTATAAAATGATAAATATTATTTCAAATTTTATAATGTATTTTTTATAATAAAATAAAAATTTATTAATTTTAAAAATTACTAAGAGCATATTTAATTTTCTACAAGTTGCAATTAATTATGCATGATGTCTTCTCATTTCTTTTTCTAAAACAACAGCATCTATCATGTAATTAATTTATTAGATATTTAAACAACATTTATTTGAGGGAAATCAACCCTCAACTGAATTTCTATAACTAGAAAAATAAAATAATCGTTGCGGATGGATATTTAGACAACAACAAATTATCAAGGAAGTGACATAAATAATATGTAATTTTCTCTTTAAGTATGTGTTTCGATTCAATACCTATACTATATTGAATGAGATAATTTTAACATCGTAAAAATATGTTTAACTAATTAATAATGTAAAGTAAAATTATTTTATATCATCAATATAAAATTATTAAACTCGATTCCAATGCTTTATTGTTTATTCAACTTATTACCGTGAAAATATCATCAGTGTATTTCTTTAGTGCATTCATTTAAAGTTGATCTTTTAAACAAACTACAATTATGATAAAACGCGCAAAATCATGAGTGGGTTTTAATAGGAAATGAGTGACATTTATGTATTTTTATTTTTAAATAGTAAAAATAATAATAAAGAATTTGAAAAAAAAAATGATATTGTTGGTTGAGTTGAGGAGAATAATTGTGCCACGTAAGAAAAGAGAGAATGCTTTTTGGAGGAACAAAAGATTGGGACGGTTGAGTCAGCAAAAGCCCAAAAACGGGAATGGTGGGTCCCACTCGAACGAACAGGTCATTTCTGAACTTAAAATTTGTGGTGGTTAGGTTTCACTTATCACATTCCAGTGAATTTATGACACGTGGTCACAGCTCATTGCTCTATCAGTATTTTGTTTCATTTTAATTTAAAGTGTTTTCGAGGTGGTCGATTTTTAAGGTTCGTCGTCTTGTGCAGTGGTTGAGTGTTTGTTTTGCTGTCTTTTGATGTGTTTGTGGTTATTGCTTGTCTCTTCACCTGACTCCGAATTATAAGTTGTTTCAGACTTTTTTATATTTATGAAACTTTTTTTTTTTATGTTCGATAGTAACATGTACAAAATAATGATAAATAAACAAAAAAAAAAGTCACTAAAAATTAAAATTGAAAGTTGAAAACTTTTGGATAATATGTATGAATAACAAAATATAAACGCAGATTTTTTTTTATGTTTACTCGATTGAATAGAAGCATTAGAAAAAGAGATAAAATTAAAAACTCAATAAAGTGAATAATTCATAAATTTGAGTAAACCTAAATACAAATTTTTGGTTAATATATATTTTTATCTCGTCCAATAGTTTTATATTATTTAAAAGTTAAAGTCTAAGACTATTTAAATACTTCTTTCTCCTCTTATTTACTAAAACGTCTTTAAAAAAATTCGTAAAGAAACATAAATTCTAAAATGAACAATATCTTAATGTTTGATGATTATTAAAGATTCTATTATTATACTTAGAATTTGAGATTGAAAGATTGGTATCCTATAGAATATATTTCAGATGTTTAATGATTAACGACAACAATTTATTATCAGACTTGGATCCGAACATTAACACCTATAGTGAAACCGGTAATGGAACTATTGACTAATTTAATTTATTTAATATTTAATTTTAAAAAATAATTGATTATATACTAAAAGTAAAATACATAAATGCGTTGAAAAATACAATTGATTTAAGTTAACTTTTATATATTCAAAAATTGATTTATTTTTCAGAATATAAAAGAAGAAAGAAATCCAGAAGGAAAATCTTGGTGTTATCCTATATGACTGTGTAAGACCATTGGTGATAATCCAAATGAAGTGGAAGTAACGAAGCTTATATGCTTATCTAGAGTTTTATGGGTGGTTCTCAACTATACTCAACATTTCGTTGAGTGGAGCCATCAATTTGGGAAAACGGTTATACGTGGCGATGAACCCATGGTTTAAACCATTGCACCAGGTAAAAGATGCTCTGCCTATTAAGGTTTATTCTAGTTTACTAGTTAAGGTTTGTGTTTTCGGCATAGAGTAGCGTACCGGTTGGTGGTGTGTGGTTAAGGTGTCCCAAATTATCTCTTAAAAATGGGTAAGCGTTGTAAGAAAGAGTTTAACTACAATAAACGTTAACCGTAGATGTGTTTTACACTCTTAAAAATATAAATATGGTTTTAAAAAAATCTATCTAAAATAATTTTAGAAACAAAACATACATAAAAATATATGTTTTTTAATTAAAGATAATTTGGGAAAAAACTATAAAAATGTTATAAAGTTATTTGAGAGCTTCTATAAATTAATTTATGTATAAAATAATTTTAATTTATAAAAGATTAATTTAATTCCTTTTAAAGTTATTACGAAGGAGTTTGTCTAAAAGATATTAGTTTTTATAATACTTTTTAAAATTACATTTAGCATAATTTTAACTATTTTCTATTATAATTTCTTTACGCAATTATATATAAAATTGCTGTAAAAGCGTCATTTAAGATGTGGTTGTTTATATTGTTTCGTAAAACCGGAATGAATGGACATTTTTCAAGCTAAAAGTGGAAAAATCTTACTGTCTTAACTATAATATTAGGTTAGTGTTGAATTATTCATTAATTTTTAAACTAGAATATTCAGTTAGTGTTGAATTATTTACTAATGTTAAAAAAAAATTTATTGGTATATGTATCATACAACGCCGAATATTCTCCGGTCAATGATTGGACCTTAGGTTGAGTAGTTATCCACTCTTTAAAGTAAGGTCATTTATAAGTTTTTAGCATAATAACTTCATAAGTGTCGCAACCGGAACCGCGACAGGACGACGAACCAAAAAAGAAAACGGGTTTGAAAAAAGATTTGGAGTCGCCACCAAAGTTATTCTGGAAAACTATGGAAAACCATAAAAATAAAACAAGTCTGCGAAAAACCAGATTTTGGATCCGGGAGTCGATTACGTGTAGGGAAAGTGTTAGCACCCTACAACGCCCGCCCAAGGGCGGTACCTTTAATTAAAAATGCGAAGTTGATGTGGTTTACAAAATATTAATTTTCCCCAAAAATAATAAGACAAAAATGCTAAAAAGGAACAAATATATATTTTTTTTAATTTTTTGGGCCCGACAAGGATTGACCTTGGTCCTACGTATTCTCATGAAAATGAGAAATCAAGGTTACGTAGTTCTTTAGTATATTTAAAAAAAATGATTGAGAAAATGATTTGATTTTTTGGAGGTGAACCTGACAAGGACTGGCCTTGTTCCTACGTATCTCACAGGGGAGAATCAAGGATCACGTAGTTCTTAAGAAGATATGTTTGTTTGAAAACGTTGATATTTTTATATTTTGAAATTTAATATTTTTTTGGTATTTTTGAATTAGTTGAAAACATGTGTCACACGACGCGAGCGGTCGGACAAACACGAAAAGAGAAAGAAAAACTATTTTTGATATTTTTGAAAATGAGTGTCACACGGTGCGACCGGACAGACACGATAAAGTGAAAGAGAATATTTTCATTTTTTAGATTTTTTCTATTTTTGTAATTTTTAATAATTTTCAAATATTTTTGTTTTTTAGAGAAATAAAAATAAATTAATAAATAAAATGATGAAGTTATTTAAGAAGGATAAAAGTAGAAACAAAATATGGGGTACGTGAGTGATTAATGGGAGGTACATGAGGTAAACGAGGTGTGTTTATTAAAGATGGTGGTGCGGCTAGTAAAATATAAAACAAATTCAAAATAAGAGTAGAAAGTGTGTGCAGGGGTGTGGGATTAGTAATTGTGGAGGTGCGCGAGGAAGTAGAAGTGCAGCAAAAGCCCAGCAAGAAAAAAAATGAGGTGGGGGTGCGGGATTATCAGAAATGGAGGTGTACGAAGAAAATGGAAAGGATAAACATGGGGGGTGTATGAGATAAAGAACAGGAGTGGATGTGATAACGGAGGGGTGCGGAGAATAAAAAAAGGAGGTGCAGCGAGCAGAAGAAGTAGGCTGATCCACTTTGGTTGAAATAAGGAATGAGAACCTAATTTTGACTCAAGCTTCCTTCCCTTCACTTCACCACCAACGGCACCCTTCTCTCGAGCCACCAACAACGCGACTCCGGCCCTGCCAGCGAGTGCCGCTGCCTACCAACACACTGACCTCACCTCTGCTCCACCACGCCGCCCCGCGACTGGTTGCCGGCGACGCTAACGGCACCCACTCCCCCTTCTGCGTGAGGATTTCTTCCCGGTCGAAGCTCCGCGCGTTCATCCGCTGCCAGCCCTTCGCGATCGCTTCGCGTAGCACCACCTCGCCGCCATCGTCGAGGTAAACGTCGGCGCCGCTGGTGCGAACAGGGGGGTGCGTCCTCTCCTCTAATCTGCGAGGTCGAACAGAGGCCCACGGCGATAATGTTGGTGAGCGAAACTAGAGCCGCTGACGTTAAAGCTCTGACTCGCCGGCGGCGCTGCCGCCGGCGATCTTCTCTCTTCTCTGTTTCGTTTGGAGATGGTTGATCGTGTGACAGTGGATACGAAAGGATGATGATTCTGTCTGGGCCTTGGAATGAGTTCGTGTGTGCACGAAGATTCTCTGTTTTATTTTTTATTATTATGGTGCAGGTAGAGTACTGATTATGGTCGTATGATAATGGTGAGGAGTTACGGTGATGCCCGCGGTGTTGATGAGAATGAATATGGAATGGGTCTGTGTCTGAGTATAAGCGGCTGATTCGTGGGTGAAAGTGTTGGTGGATTATGAACGATGGTGATGGAAAAATGTGGAAGAAAAGTTTGGTTTTGGATGAATGGAGGGAAACCGTGGCTGTGGGGTTCGGTTGGGAAGTGAATGTGGAAGCTTAGAAGGTAAAGCTGGTCATGTCATGCGTGTGTCGGCGGAGGATGATAGAATGGTGAAGGTGTCGGACTCTGATTTTTTTTGCTTTTCTTTTTTTCATTTAGATGGCATAAACACAGTGTAAATGGAGACCAAAACATCACAACACAGGCGTATGAATCAACAAGCAAAAGAGCAGAACAGGAGAGTACAACAGAACATCACATTCGGGCGTTTAACCATGCACACAAGTCACATACATTTGCAGTTTATTTCCACGGCAGCGAGACTTACCTCTTGATGCTCCTTCACTCGTGCAACCCCCTTTCTCTTTTCACTGTGGCTTTGTCTTGTTCTCCCTTTCAGATGATCCAAGGGTGTTCTCTTCTTTTTTTCTTATCTGTTATGAAATGCGAAACTGTGTATTCTTGCCCCCGTTGCTCTCTTGCTCTTTGTGATATTGTATCCTCCCTTTTTTTCAGCTGAGAACCTCCTTTTTTTTCACGGTCCAAAGAGGTAAAAGGGTGGGAAGTGGCGGTTGCTTCCCTTGCCCAATCTGCAGAGTCTTCCATCAGTCCATTCATCCTCCTTCAGTCACCATGCAGGCAATTAAATGCTCCGCCACTTCTTTGTATATTTTTTTGTTTTCTTTATTTTTATTATTTTTTTGTTTTCACGTCTTCTTTACTCTTTTTTTTTCAAATATGTTTTTTCTTTTTACCTTTTTTTTCTTTTCTCGTTTTCTCTCTTTTTTCTTTCTTTTTTTTGTTTTGTTTTTTCTTTTCACCCTTTTTTTTTCGTTTTCTTTTTTTCTTTTCTTTTTAATCCGTTTTTTTTAAAATAATAATAATAATAATAATAATAATAATATTAATAAAATAAAAAAAAAAAAAAAATAAA
>Ga0214544_1007735_pt1 | contig 18539 bp, 15 predicted proteins | sample CNSS3metaG_FD_160074 | JGI IMG/M metagenome (GOLD analysis project Ga0214544, IMG submission 160074) | Root nodule microbial communities from cowpea collected in UCLA plant growth center, Los Angeles, California, USA - CNSS3 | ecosystem: Host-associated > Plants > Roots > Nodule | place: USA... | reverse complement strand
CGCCATAGATGGCTCCAGTGATGATGTTGTAGACACCTGTGAAGATGAGTGTGGTGCCAAGGTTGAGGTCCCTGGCAAGGGTCAAGGCCAACACTATTGGTATATAAGTGCCAAGATCACCCATGGCACCGTTCAGTTCACCCCATTTTGAATGAAAAACAAGGTTGTTCTTCACTTTGTTCACCACCACTTTGGCTGAGTAACCTTTGGCCGCTGCGGCGGTGGAAGGAGTAGGAGTTCGAGTGATTTCCTGTGCTTCAGGATCTGAGATTGGATTCGAAGTAGGGTTTTCGTGCGTCATTGCCATTGAAAACGCTACTTTGCTTTGAAATTCTCAAACTTGTAACCACAAAAAAGAAGTGAGTTTATGAATTTTAAACATAGGAAATACTTGTTTATTTATAGGGGTTTCTAAAGTCAATGTTAGAAGCAGTCTATCATTACAAAAAATCATTTAAAACTTTCTATTTTAAGATGTATATAATTTATAAGTTAATTTATAAACAGTAATGTTTTTAATGTTTACAACTAACCATTAGATTATTGTCAAAAACATTTAATATCATAAATTTAATCATCAAGCTCGATAAATATGTTTATGTGTAATAAGTATAATAATTAATGCATAGGAAAAACGTATAAAATAACCCGTTGACATTATACATGACGCTGATTTTATTAATTAATATATGAACGTGTACAAGTTTACACGGTAACAAATATTATATCACGGGTTAACAATTGTTGAATATGTGGATTAGAAGATAAAAAATGATAATAGTGGATTTTAGGTATTTGAGCTTAGTTTTATTTATTAAGAAAATAATATTCGAACATAAAATTCGAACTCATTTTTTATATGGGTGACGTGGTACCCTTTTTTTCTTTTATTTTTATTTTTTTTAAATGAAACTGAACCCATGGTCACGTGCACAGAAGTTTTGTGCAGTAAATTCTTTTTGGCAAAATTAAAGCAGACATGGAGAAAGAAAGTAAGACAAAATGGAAAACTTGTAGAGTGTTCGTGAGACAGGGAGAGAGAAAGTCGGAGGAAGTGGAGACAGCGTGAGGAAGTCGGAGGAGAGGTGGAAACAGCGTGAGAAAGTCGGAGGAAAGGCGACGACAGCGTGAGCAACTCGAAGGAAAGGCGAAGACAGCGTGATCAAGTGTGTGGAAAGGTGAAGACAGCGTGAGGAAGTCGGCGGAACGACCGAGAGAGACTGAGATAGTCGGAGGAAGTCGAGACAGAGAAGTTGTGGTGTTACAGAAGCGAGGCGGGAGGCGATCACCGTGAGAGAACACACCTACGACAGCAACGATAGTGGAGGGGATCGAATCTAGTGGAAGCGAGTCGATGGCAACGACAACCATTCCACAGGAAGCCGTTCCGCAACACCATTTTAGTGTAAGGTTCGTGTTTTTTTGTTCACCATTCGAAAAGGTTTAATCTTTGGGGGAAAATGTTTTATTTATTTTCGAGTTTGGTGCAACATTGTTTGACAGAGTCGTTGGTGTTGTTTGCATTGTGGTGTGGTTTTGTAGTCTCGATTTTGTAGTGGCGTGTTGTGGTGTTTGACAATGTTGTGCCTTTGGACAACACCAAAATTTTCAAAGCAGCACATTTGGGGGTTTTTTAATTTTGGTGGCCGAATGTTACTGAGTTATGGTGGGATATGGAAAATAGGAATTTTTTATGTTTCAGGGGATGGACATTGGTGTTTGACTTGGCCATAATTTATTGTTGTTATTGTTTGTTGTTTTTGGAATGTTATTTGGTTTGTGTAATTATTTGATACTATGCCATTGAAGGATAAATATTTTCAGTTGTAAAATAGGAAAGGATGACGGGTAAAGGACAATCTGATGAGAAGGTATTGACATTATAGTTTTATGAATTGGTTGTTATCATTATTTGTGTATCATTTTTAAATAAGTTATAATTTATGTATTTTGATTGAATGTTAGTGTCGGTTGCGGACCTTTTGTTACACGAAGTACATTGTTGAAATTAACGGCTTGCTTTTGGATAGCAATCGTGCAAGGATACAAGATACACCATTCCAATGGTGTTTGCAGATAGTAAAACCATTACAAATATGTAATCCCCTTATGCTGGAGATGCTGAAGCGATGGTTACCGGCTCGTGTCATGCAACGGTGTATTCCATTAAGTTATGGTGATATCTCCATGTGCTTAGGATTGGGTGTATTTGGGGTGGATGTGGAATTTGATAAAAATATATGTGGTGTTGTCGGGTCAGTTATGAAAGATAAATTACTATCAGTTGAAAATGTTATTCATGTGATTAAGAGTTTGGTAGAGGCTGAGTTTGTTGATGTTGATAATGTTTGCCGTTTGTATATTTTAGTTTGTTTTGTTGTCCTTTACTTCCCTAGGAATTCAAGAACTATTAGTAATATTCCGTTCAGTGTTTTAGACAATATAGATAGGTTGTCCACTTACAACTGGGGTAAAGCAGTCCATACCTATCTGGTAAAAAGTTTAAGTCGTGTCTTTTTGGCACTTGGTCAAGCGAAAATCTGCTTAAGCGGCTCAACAACAGTTTTGCAGGTACAAAGAACTTCATTTAATGATTATTACTGATCTGTACCATATATAAAATGATGAAATTTACAAATTTGTATTTTGTAGTTGTGGGTTGTAGAACGGCTTCGATTATGTGCGTCAAATGCAGAGTTTGTTTTTCCACGAATTTTGGGCTGGACAGACTTTCAATTAAAGAGAAGACGCATTGAGAAGTTATTTCAAGAGACCCATGTATAAGTCCCTACCATTTATACTTTATGAAAATGTTAATTATATTTGAGCACTAATCTGTTAGGGTTTTTGTTCATTTAGATTTTTTTGGAATGGAGGTTGAGAGAAGAAGACCATGAGAATGAAATTATTCGAGATGCCTTGCAACTTGGAGACGAAGGGCAATCCAAAAAAGTGCATGTAGATAAGAAGGCTGCGTCGACGCAAGACTTGTTAAAGAAGCTGTGAAAGCATGGAAGACGCCTACAGAAGTTGAAGAAGCACATGACGGAATTGCGTGAAGAAATATTGTCTAGATCTCATAAAGGGGATGAAGAAGATGGAGAAAATGTTGACGAGAAGGGTGCGGAAGGTGTACACAAAGAAGGCAATGTTGAGGTTGAGGTTGAAGAGCGTGAGCAGGAGGATGAAATTGGTGAACGTGTTCATAAAGGTTTTGACTTGAACTCCGAATATGATGTTGCCCAGTTTGGGGAGGTTTTAGCACTTCAAGTCATTGCTCCATATGATCCACAACAGCCATCAATTGATTCATTAGGGGTTAACTTGATGAAGTTGTACAACACTGTGACTTATGACCGTACTCCTTATAGGTATTATTAATTAATTTTTTATGACATGTATGAAAATGATTAAACAAACCATGATATTTGTTATTAACAAACTTAAATTGTAGGTTGGTGGCCAATATAAATGGCCAAATTTTGAGTACCTCTGAATGCTCTGGTTTTGGTCCTGCAAATAAGGTGGACAATATGGTAAGAACTGTTTTTTGTATTTCTATTTCTATGAAAGTGAGGTGATGATGTTCGGGACGTAATGGTTTGTGATCAATAATTTATTTGAAAATCTGAAGACCAAAATTTATGTAGTCAGTCCCCATGTAATATCAGAGTAGTCCCCACGCCTGGTCACAGCAGTATGTTTTTATTTATTTGTAAATCTCCCCAAGCAAGGGACATAAAGCTTTTTTGAGCCCTTTGTAACATTAATTTAATTTCATTTTCATTTGCCTGATTTGGTGAATCCTTTTGTGTAGGCTGTTTTGTTCGGTGCAAGCACAATGATGTACTTTGAACGACGCAAATATGGTCATGTTAAGCGAGTAGCTTTCAATCCGTTATATGCGGTACAACAACTTAATGTTTGATTACGAATGACTTAGCTTTATTTGAGTTAGAAATAACTAATGTCAGTTGTCATTGTAGACTCATGTTCTGCACGACTCACGAAAGATGAAGATTAATAGACGGCAATGGACATTGAAAGACTATGAGGCTTACCTTCGTGTATGATTGATTTCTGTAGAGGATATTGTGGATGCTGATTTTGTGAGATTCCTCTTCATATATATAATTTTTGTTGCATATTTAATACTTTCAAAGTTTAGTGATACATTTATTATTTAATGCAGTTGTTTGCCCCAATGGTGCATGAAGGTCATTGGTGGTGCTATGCTGTAAATTGTCAACAGAAGAAGCTTTATGTGTTGGATTCAATTGGACATTCGAATAAAAATCGTAAAAGAGTAGACAACGCTATTGTAAGCACTACAAATCTGCAATATACATTTTGTATTTCTTGTCATAAATGTTTATTTTATTGATTTCATGATTGATGGTAGGCTCATAATATGGGATTGCTTTTTGGTATGCTGTTGAAATGTGGTGATGATGAATATCCAAAATTTGAATCAGAATGCCACAATACTCCTATTCAACCAAACTTGTATGTGTTTTCATTTATATAATCTAAATGAGTTATTTTTCCATGTTGTGTCTGAATTTGTTAAGACTCTGTATTTATGTTTTATTTACTAGAATGTGACAATTCAGTTTAGCAGGTCATTTCCATTTAATTGGGTTAAGTTTTTCATTATGTAATTAGGAATGTGTATCATTTAGGAACTGATATTTAAGGTCATTCACACAAAGCTGAGGTGATGATGTTCTGCTGGTTAGTATGTAGCAAAAAAATTATTTGTTGCTCTCCCCACAAAATGTGAGACCACTCCCCACACATGGGTTGAGTATTTATTTTTAGCATATGATAATGATTATAACCGAGGATGAATAAGGAATTTTGAGTACTTTCTCAGTTTTTCTTATGACTACGAGATGAAGATGTGCAGGTTATGATGTGTGTTCCATTTCTTATATAAGAGTGTGCAGGCCAAAATATTTGGCTACACTCCCCACATAAATAGAGGGCACTCCCTACGTATGGGAGCCTAACCTTTTGTTATTCATTTTAAAATGCTTCGAATAAGGCGTGCATCAGCACTATTGAGGAGTTCGTAACTTTTATTTAAAATGGAGTACATGAGTCTGTGTCCACATTATGGTCTGTGCATGAATGTTGTAGACGTTGTGTTGGGTTTTCCTTTTTTTAATTACGAAATTATGCAGACCAAAAACTTTGCCACCGCTCCCTATATAATTTAACTCCGATTCCCACCTCTGGAAGGAGTAATTTATTTTATTTAATTGGATATGCCTCTAAGGAAGGAACACAAAGCCCATTCCAGCCCTTACTCACTTTCATTTAATTTTATTTCGATGTATGTGAGGTCACGATGTTGTTGACCTTGTGGTGGCTCTTCCATTTTTAATTTTTAATTGTGAACACCAAAATCTTTTGTACCACTCCCCATTTAATTTGACAGTACTCCCCATGTCTGGGAGGGGTTGTTTGTTTGTTTACTTAGCTATGCGTCCTTGGAAGGAAGACAAACCATTTTTCAGCCCTTAGTCACTTTCATTTAATTTTATTTCCACATATGTTAGGTCATGATGTTGTTGACCTTGTCGTGGGTGTTTGAATTTTTTATACGAAATGATGAAGACCAAAATCTTGTGTACCACTCCCCATTTAATTTGCGAGCACTCCCCACCTCTGGAAGGGGTTTTTTTTTTTATTTCATTGGATATGCCTCCAAGGAAGGAAGACAAAGCCCATTCTAGCCCTTACTCACTTTTATTTAAATTTATTTCCATGTATGTGAGGTCACGATGTTGTTGACCTTGTGGTGGCTCTTCCATTTTTAATTTTTAATTGTGAACACCAAAATCTTTTGTACCACTCCCCATTTAATTTGACAGCACTCCCCATGTCTGGGAGGGGTTGTTTGTTTGTTTACTTAGCTATGCGTCCTTGGAAGGAAGACAAACCATTTTTCAGCCCTTAGTCACTTTCATTTAATTTTATTTCCACGTATGTTAGGTCATGATGTTGTTGACCTTGTCGTGGGTGTTTGAATTTTTTATACGAAATTATGAAGACCAAAATCTTGTGTACCACTCCCCATTTAATTTGCGAGCACTCCACACCTCTAGAAGGGGTTTTTTTTATTTCATTGGATATGCCTCCAAGGAAGGAAGACAAAGTTCATTCCAGCCCTTACTCACTTTTATTTAAATTTATTTCGATGTATGTGAGGTCATGATGTTTGGCAGACCTTGTGGTGGGTCTTCCATTTTTACATTTAAATTGTGAAGACCAAAATCTTTTGTACCACTCCCCATTTAATATGACAGCACTCCCCATGTCTGGGAGGGGTTGTTTGTTTGTTTACTTAGCTATGCGTCCTTGGAAGGAAGACAAACCATTTTTCAGCCCTTAGTCACTTTCATTTAATTTTATTTCCACGTATGTTAGGTCATGATGTTGTTGACCTTGTCGTGGGTGTTTGAATTTTTTATACGAAATTATGAAGACCAAAATCTTGTGTACCACTCCCCATTTAATTTGCGAGCACTCCCCACCTCTGGAAGGGGATCTTTTTTTTATTTCATTGGAGATGGCTCGTTGGAAGGAAGACAAAGTCCATTCTAGCCCTTACTCACTTTTATTTAAATTTATTTCGATGTATGTGAGGTCATGATGTTTGGCAGACCTTGTGGTGGGTTATATCCAATTTGTATTACGAAATTACGAAGTCCAAAATGTTTGCCACCGCTTCCTATATACTCTGTCATAAGTCCCCACCTCTGGGAGCGGTGGTGTTTTGGACCATTTCTAAATGGTTTTTAGTTACGAATATGAAGCAAATTTGAGTAATTAATAACATATAATTTTATTTACATGCCTCTGAGGTCATTATATTGACCACATTACGGTGCGTGTAAAATGATGTATGAGCTATCATGTTGACAGAACTTAGAAGCAAAAACATTTTGTCTTTTGTTAAAATGGCCTTCAATAACATCAGATAGTCAACAGTCGTGGTGGTCCTTCTGGTTTACCATATAAACGTCAAAACAAAAAGCACTTAAGAACATCTAAACAACAAACTAAACACATCTTAAATAATATAACCCCATGTTTTACATTTAATCTTCGACATTTTGGGGAGGCTCAGTGTTGGAGGAGGTCTCCCCAATGTGAGCAACAAACTCAGTGGACGGATTGACAAATTTTTTTAGTATGTCCTAAACTTTTGGATCAAGTGATGGATGAGGCTCAATGACAGGCTTGATTGTGGCTTGGACTAGTTCATCTGTGGGTTCACAAATGTCCGCTTTGAAGATCTAGTTTTCAAAAAAGGCGTTTGTCCATATTAATGACCAAAGTTGTGGGGAAACGAAAACATTTCGTAGAAGTAAGGTGATGTTCTTTCAAATTGGGGAGAGTACCTTGACAATGTTGCGGACAGTGATGTTTAGGTAGCAAATTTTATGTCTATGACCAAAAGTCGCAACCTCCTATGAACAACTAAAGAACGTTACTATGACAAAGATTTAACGCATACCAATTCCATGTTAAAAATGACATTATAAAATGTGTGTGACGCAAACTTGACTTACGATGTTCAAAAGTAAAACTTCTCCAACAGTAAGATCTCTCCCATATTCTGGATGAAGAAGTACTTTCCGGTGCACACTTGCCCAAACCGTGTCAGTAGAATCCTGTTCTTGTAAAGGCTTAAATCAGTTGAACAATTTGTTTCGAATACATATTATTTGTGTTAAAGAATGATACCTTCACACATATATGCATATCGCCTAGGCCATTTGGGTTGCACTGTTTCACAATGCATGCTACGAAAGGAAGTATACCAGTTCTGTTACAACTTCCTAAGTGTGTAGTATTGTTAATGTCTCCGTCCTTAACCAGCCCTGTGAATGAAAACTACCATGAGTGTTTCGCCCATATTCATAACGACAACAAATTAATGTTGATTAAAGCATATGTACCATGGAACTTTATGAATTTCTCTGCCCATAACCATGCATTTAATTTGAAATCCCTTTCATAAGTTGCAACAGCAATAGACTGTGCAAATTCTTGGGTGCTTTGTGCGTCTTCTGAACCACGGTTAATGATAGCTGCTTGGACTTTTCCTGCTGGCCCTAAAATAAGGATTGTTGATGAATTACATTTTTTAATGAAAGATGCCAAATCTTCTTCTTCTACATCAAGGCCCTTCCACGGTTCCATTGCAACTGAGAAAAGTTAAAATTTGACAGATTTAAATTAAGAAATGCGCCAGACTATTGCAAACCATTTGTCTAAAATTAATGATGTACCACTACAATGCAACAATGAAAGAGATTATCACTTACCTGCTATGTTCCGCCGCAACCCAACAAAGAAACAAACTTTTTATGGTCCCATAAGTAGTGGGCCGCGAGGTCCATTATATAGAAAAAGTATATGATGGTGATATGTCCATAATACCCTTGCTTTTCTTCTTCAGTAAGTTTAATGGTCATTAATGTTTTGTCTCATGTTTCATCGCCAACCCTTTAACTTCTCTCGAACCCCCTTACCTAACACAAGTTAATGCAGAGTTATGGCAGGAGCTTGGACATTAAAGGCACACAGGTTGGTAGCCATCGTTGAATGCTGTTTGGAGCTGCACACTCGTCGTCATTAAACAACGTCAACTTCCTTTCCAAGTAAGTGGGTAATATAAGTTCAGAAAAAAAAATTATTCCGTCTAAAAAAAATTTCATGTCCGCATTAATGATGAAAGTTGCTTGCATTTGGGTTGCTGTGTTAAAACATTGCAGACACGTTTACGTTGTATGTTACCTAGGGTTTGAATCAATGTTGAATGTCATACATGGCCACCAACTCTTTGTATTTTTATGAAATATTGAATATATGTTGTAATGACATTCGCAACTATCCTGTTAACCAATGAACAATAGTAAAGAACAATATTTGCTTGGGTGAAGACATTCCTGTCCAAGCGTCGCATGAACTCAATGAAGATATTAATAGTGACAATGCACATAACGTCAACGAACATGACATTGTTCCAAAAGTCCATATGTGTTTTGAGACATTGGACGCTGTGAAGGTTTTTTACAGAAATTTTGCTATACAAAGTGGCTTTGGTGTTAGGATCAGAAGTTCACTACGTGGTGCAGACAATAAAATCAACTACATCAAGTTAGTATGTTCGCGTGAAGAAAACTACGTTTTGCCATTCCCCAGAATTGAAGACCGTGCCAAGTCAAAAAAAAATAGTGCAAAGCAGGTATAACTGTTGGGAAGAAGGAAGGGAAATGGTACATAAGGAGTGTTGTCACTGATCATAGTCATGACATAAGTCCACAGAAGTCAAGGCTAATACGTGGCAACTGTAAAGTAAACATGCATGCTAGGCAAACTGTTGACATCAACGACGAAGTCGGTGTTAGGATCAACAAAAGTTTTCGATCACTGGTTTGTGAGGCCGATGGATATGATAACATAAGCTTCATTGAGCGGGATGTCCGCAACTACATTGGTAAACAAAGAAAGTCACTGTGCAAGGATGAGGATGGACAAGCGTTGCTTCGACACTTCTCACAGATGAGAGAATTGAACAACAACTTCTTCTTCGATATAGACATGGATGAAAATAACAGAATATGCAATATTTTTTGGGCCGATGCAAGGAGTAGAGCGGCATGTCAAGATTTTGGTGATGTGGTGTCATTTGACACAACCTACTTAACAAACAAATATGACATGCCATTTGCGCCTTTTGTGGGAGTCAATCATCATGGGCAGTCAATTTTGTTAGGTTGCAGCCTTGTTTCTTGTGAGGACACAAGTACGTTTGTGTGGCTTTTTAAGTGTTGGCGTCGATGCATGTACAATGTCGAACTTGATGGTATCGTTACTGACCAGTGTAAGGCAATGATGAACGCAATTAAAGTGGTATTTCCTAACACAAAACATAGGTGGTGCTTGTGGCACATCATGAAAAAGGTGCCTGAGAAATTGCAAGGGTACACAAACTACAAACCTATGAAGACGGAATTGAAGAAACTTGTGTACAATTCCATCTGTGTTAATGACTTTGAGTTAGGGTAGGTGGATTTTATTACCAAGTATGACTTAAAGGCAAATGAATGGCTGTGTACGTTGTATGATGAGAGACATCGCTGGGTTCCTGCTATTTGAAAAGTCATTTCTGGGTTGGAATGTCAACTACACAAAGGAGTGAAGGCATGAATGCATTTTTTGATGGATTCATCAATTCTAGCACAACCTTGCAACAATTTGTCATACAGTACGATAATGCATTAAGGCAAAAGGCAGAAAAGGAGTTTGAAGCGGACTTCGCATCTGCGAATACAACTGTTGCATGTGGATCTCAATCACCAATTGAAAGACAATTTCAATTAAAATACACACACGCCAAATTTAGTAAAATGGTAAACTCATTTTATGTTATAAAAAGTCAAAATATTATGATTTCATTAAGCATTGCAAGTAATTGTTTGTTGTATATTTAATAGGACACTTCCTCCTTTGGTGCAACACCAGACCATCATCATGTGTCCTTTGAATGCCCACCGTTATTGAACACACACATTCCTAATAATGGATTTATGTCTTTGTTGACACTCAAATGTCTATAACAACCCGCATTTGAAAAAAAGTTGAGGTAGGACCACCAAGGTGACGTACAAATACAATGTGGTGGTAAAGTGATGTTTTTGTCGCCAAACTAATATCACTGTTTTGTTATGCATAGATAATTCATTTTGGAAATGCACCTCCCATAGGTTATCTTTACTACCACATAGCTTTTGCCGCACATAAAATGCACAAACATAATATGACTAAAGTCTTCTTGTTTGTGAATGACATGTGTGTAAATGGATGGTCATTTCATATTGTAATGGTTAATCCATTTAATGAAATATTATTTCGTTCAACGTTTAGTGTATTATATATTCTAATTACATGAGTAATTAATTTTCTTAATTCCATTTCAGTATGCAATAAATTAATTATTGTCAGTTACCATTGTCATTACCTTAACGGCTACTAATTAAGTGGCCATATTAACGTTGCTGCCACGCACTAAATGACGACGTCTAAGACACCCTTGTGGGGGAACCCAATGTTCAACTACCACCGCCTAATATGAAATTTTTATTGTCCATTCAAACCTAGTGCTGCGTCACCAACCAATCCGTCTCCTTCGTCCACCTGTCCTCAACCACCATTATTTAATGCCTTTAATGTCACGTTTTATGGCATACCACCCTCCCTCATCTGTCAAATAGGCTAACAAAGAACGCAAACATCACACCCAACCCAATATTATGGAATCGACTGGTTCGTGCAGTATTGGCGAAATTAATGTTTGTGATGCACCTCCTATTGCAACCAAAGTGTTGTGGACCTTCACCACAATTAACATACATGACCAGGTGCGTGGTACCCTTTAATTTGACACTGTGTTTACATACATTTACATTATTTGACATATAACGTTTCTCACTTTCCATGTAGTTGTTTGCTCATGTGGATCGACATTTTGCTGCGGCATTTGAAAATGAATTGACCCACCAATGGACTTTGCTTGATAGCTTCGAAAATTGATTTGTAGTATCCTATAACATGGATAAAATGAATCCAAAATTAAAGGATGGGTGGAAAGACCTGGAAAAGACATACACCACACAGATATGGGACTCATACGTCCAATTTCGTTATGTGGGCAACTCTACTTTCCAAATAACGGTTTTTATTGGCGAATGCACACCAAAGAATATGAAGGCATTCTTAGACACAGCAGCGGTGGACCCTGGCACATCCCTTTTTGCGATCACGTTGACTCAATGTCAAGCAAAAGCAAGTCACCTAGTAATTATTATTTTTATTTTGCCAATCCTATTAAAAACTATTAATATCCATGGATTGAAAATAGTTTTGGTCACATTATTGATGATTATCTGAACATGACTTAAATGTTGATTTTGCGGACGTCATCAAGAGCCTTGAGATGGACGTGATATATCTAGTTGCACGGAGAAGTGGAGTTGAATGCAAACTGCTTGTGTCGCAAAAGAACAAAACAACAAAGTTTGGACAAGGATGGAGGAAATTTTGTGCTGAAAATAGGTTGAATGAGGGAGACAGATTGGTGTTTGAGGTAGACCATGTTCAAAAACAACCTATAGTTGAGGTTTACATTAATGGGTGCTATTGTGATGTTGCAAAGTCCATAGATTTAGTATGATGTTATTACATCCAAACAGATGTTTGTTCAAGTCTTCTGTGTTTTTATGTTTTCGTTAAAAAAATATAAATAAATTGTGTCATTTTGTTACTTTTTGGTAACTTCGGACTTCGGCCTCATTTATTTAATTAAGATGTGTTTCATGTTTGAATGTGCGAATACTAGTGAATTATTATATACTAATATGACCAATACATTAGGTGCAACATCATTAGGATGTGGGCAATCATGAATTAAGAGGAAAAGAAAAATAACAACAGTACCACAAATTATGTCCCAACTTAGGCGTCAAGAATAAGTTCATGTGGAGTGGTCATGAATATTTTGGTTTTCGTTTCCTAGTGTTTGTGTTCTCAAGCAATGAACACTCTGAAACTAATGAAATTTTATTTGCTAGTCAGAAAGAGGGCTAGTAGAACCATCAATTACGTTACAAAGTGGGGAGTAAAAGTACCCCAAATGGGGAGTGCTGTTATATATTATGGTTCACAGTACCAGTTTTAATAACCATGTTAAATTTCTAAATTTTGTTAAGCAATTAAATTTTATTTTTAATTAGAACCAATTCGAATTTAAAATAACAGTTTTAATAACATTTTATTTTTGGAAGGAAATAAAATGTTCTTTAAACTTTCAATTACGTTATAAAGTGGGGAGTAAAAGTACCCCAAATGGGGAGTGCTGTTATATATTCTGGTTCACAGTACCAGTTTTAATAACCACCTTAAATTTGAAAGTTTTCATAAGCAATTAAATGTTTTTTTATTATGACCATTTCAAATTTAGAATAACAGTTTTAATAACATTTAATTTTTGGAAGGAAATAAAATGTTCTTTAAACTTTCAATTACGTTACAAAGTAGGGAGTAAAGGTACCCTAAAATGGGGAGTGTTGTTATATATTCTGGTTCACAGTACCAGTTTTCATAACCATGTTAAATTTCTAAATTTTGTTAAGCAATTAAATTTTATTTTTAATTAGGACCAATTCGAATTTAAAATAACAATTTTAATAACATTTTATTTTTGGAAGGAAATAAAATGTTCTTTAAACTTTCAATTACGTTACAAAGTCGAGAGTAAAAGTACCCCAAATGGGGAGTGTTGATATATATTCTGGTTCACAGTACCAGTTTTAATAACCATGTTAAATTTCTAAATTTTGTTAAGCAATTAAATTTTACTTTTAATTAGGACCAATTCGAATTTAAAATAACAGTTTTAATAACATTTTAATTTTGGAAGGAAATAAAATGTTATTTAAACTATTACAAAGTGGGGAGTAAAAGTACCCCAAATGGGGAGTGCTGTTATATATTCTGGTTCACAGTACCAGTTTTAATAACGATGTTAAATTTCTAAATTCTGTTAAGCAATTAAATTTTATTTTTAATTAGGACCAATTCGAATTTAAAATAACAGTTTTAATAACATTTTATTTTTGGAAGGAAATAAAATGTTCTTTAAACTTTCAATTACATTACAAAGTGGGGAGTAAAAGTACCCCAAATGGGGAGTGCTGTTATATATTCTGGTTCACAGTACTAATTTTAATAACCACCTTAAATTTGAAAGTATTCATAAGCAATTAAATTGTTTTTTATTATGACCATTTCAAATTTAGAATAACAATTTTCATAACATTTAATTTTTGGAAGAAAATAAAATGTTCTTTAAACATTCAATTACGTTACAAAGTGGGGAGTAAAAGTACCCCAAATAGGGAGTGTTGTTATATATTCTGGTTCACAGTACCAGTTTTAATAACGATGTTAAATTTCTAAATTTTGTTAAGCAATTAAATTTTATTTTTAATTAGGACCAATTCGAATTTAAAATAACAGTTTTAATAACATTTTATTTTTGGAAGGAAATAAAATGTTTTTTAAACTTTCAATTACGTTACAAAGTGGGGAGTAAAAGTACCCTAAATGGGGAGTGCTGTTATATATTCTGGTTCACAGTACCAGTTTTAATAACGATTTTAAATTTCTAAATTTTGTTAAGCAATTAAATTTTATTTTTAATTAGGACTAATTCGAATTTAAAATAATAGTTTTAATAACATTTTATTTTTGGAAGGAAATAAAATGTTCTTTAAACTTTCAATTACATTACAAAGTGGGGAGTAAAAGTACCCCAAATGGGGAGTGCTGTTATATATTCTGGTTCACAGTACTTTCTTTAATAACCACCTTAAATTTGGAAGTTTTCATAAGCAATTAAATTTTTTTTATTATGACCATTTCAAATTTAGAGTAACAGTTTTCATAACATTTTATTTTTGGAAGAAAAAAAAATGTTCTTTAAACTTTCTTTTACGTTACAAAGTGGGGAGCAAAGGTACCCAAAATAGGGAGTGCTGTTATATATTCTGGTTCACAGTACCAGTTTTAATAACCATGTTAAATTTCTAAATTTTGTTAAGCAATTAAATTTTATTTTTAATTAGGACCAATTCGAATTTAGAATAACAGTTTTAATAACATTTTAATTTTGGAAGGAAATAAAATGTTCTTTAAACTATCAATTACGTTACAAAATGGGGAGGAAAAGTACCCCAAATGGGGAGTGCTGTTATATATTTTGGTTCACAGTACCAGTTTTAATAACCATGTTAACTTTCTAAATTTTGTTAAGCAATTAAATTTTATTTTTAATTAGGACCAATTCGAATTTAAAATAACAATTTTAATAACATTTTATTTTCGGAAGGAAATAAAATGTTCTTTAAACTTTCAATTACGTTTCAAAGTGGGGAGTAAAAGTACCCCAAATGCGGAGTGCTGTTATATATTCTGGTTCACAGTACCAGTTTTAATAACCACCTTAAATTTGAAAGTTTTCATAAGCAATTAATTTTTTTTTATTATGACCATTTCAAATTTAGAATAACAGTTTTAATAACATTTAATTTTTGGAAGGAAATAAAATGTTCTTTAAATTTTCAATTACGTTACAAAGTGGGGAGTAAAAGTACCCCAAATGGGGAGTGTTGTTATATATTCTGGTTCACAGTACCAGTTGTAATAACCATGTTAAATTTCTAAATTATGTTAAGCAATTAAATTTTATTTTTAATTAGGACCTATTCGACTTAAAAATAACAGTTTTAATAACATTTTATTTTTGGAAGGAAATAAAATGTTCTTTAAACTATCAATTACGTTACAAAATGGGGAGTAAAAGTACCCCAAATGGGGAGTGTTGTTATATATTCTGGTTCACAGTACCAGTTTTAATAACCATGTTAACTTTCTAAATTTTGTTAAACAATTAAATTTTATTTTTAATTAGGACCAATTCGAATTTAAAATAACAGTTTTAATAACATTTTATTTTTGGAAGGAAATAAAATTTTCTTTAAACTTTCAATTACGTTACCAAGTGGGGAGTAAAAGTACCCAAATGGGGAGTGTTGTTATATATTCTGGTTCACAGTACCAGTTTAAATAACCGTGTTAAATTTCTATATTTTGTTAAGCAATTAAATTTTATTTTTAATTAGGACCAATTCGAATTTAAAATAATAGTTTTAATAACATTTTATTTTCGGAAGGAAATAAAATGTTCTTTAAACTTTCAATTACGTTTCAAAGTGGGGAGTAAAAGTACCCCAAATGGGGAGTGCTGTTATATATTCTGGTTCACAGTACCAGTTTTAATAACCACCTTAAATTTGAAAGTTTTCATAAGTAATTAATTTTTTTTTATTATGACCATTTCAAATTTAGAATAACAGTTTTAATAACATTTAATTTTTGGAAGGAAATAAAATGTTCTTTAAACTTTCAATTACGTTACAAAGTGGGGAGTAAAAGTACCCCAAATGGGAGTGTTGTTATATATTCTGGTTCACAGTACCAGTTTTAATAACCATGTTAAATTTCTAAATTTTTTTAAGCAATTAAATTTTATTTTTAATTAGGACCTATTCGAATTTAAAATAACAGTTTTAATAACATTTAATTTTTGGAAGGAAATAAAATGTTCTTTAAACTATCAATTACATTACAAAGTAGGGAGTAAAAGTACCCCAAATGGGGAGTGCTGTTATATATTATGGTTCACAGTACCAGTTTTAATAACCATGTTAAATCTCTAAATTTTGTTAAGCAATTAAATTTTATTTTTAATTAGAACCAATTCGAATTTAAAATAACAGTTTTAATAACATTTTATTTTTGGAAGGAAATAAAATGTTCTTTAAACTTTCAATTACGTTACAAAGTGGGGAGTAAAAGTACCCCAAATGGGGAGTGTTGATATATATTCTGGTTCACAGTACCAGTTTTAGTAACCATCTTAAATTTCTAATTTTTTTAAGCAATTAAATTTTATTTTTAATTAGGACCTATTCGAATTTAAAATAACAGTTTTAATAACATTTTATTTTTGGAAGGAAATAAAATGTTCTTTAAACTATCAATTACATTACAAAGTAGGGAGTAAAAGTACCCCAAATGGGGAGTGCTGTTATATATTATGGTTCACAGTACCAGTTTTAATAACCATGTTAAATCTCTAAATTTTGTTAAGCAATTAAATTTTATTTTTAATTAGAACCAATTCGAATTTAAAATAACAGTTTTAATAACATTTTATTTTTGGAAGGAAATAAAATGTTCTTTAAACTTTCAATTACGTTACAAAGTGGGGAGTAAAAGTACCCCAAATGGGGAGTGTTGATATATATTCTGGTTCACAGTACCAGTTTTAGTAACCATCTTAAATTTCTAATTTTTGTTAAGCAATAAAATTTTTTATTTTATTATGACCAATCCAAAATTCGAAAAACAGTTTTAATGACAACTTTTATTTTTTGTAGGAAATAAATTGTTCTTTAAAGTATCAATTACGTTATTAAGTGGGGAGTACAACTACCCCAATTGGGGAGTGCTCTTATATATTCTGGTTCACAGTACCAGTTTTTATAACCATCTTAAATTTCAACATTTAGGTCAACAGCCCCAATCTGCTTATGCAATGACAAATACGTGCCAACCACAAACTGCTCAAACTCAACTTCATGCAATTGAAATTACAAAATTTTATAAATGGGTCAAAACCGGGGACTACAAAACAATTTTCTGGGGACTTACGTTCAACATTGTGGTTCACAGCCCCATCCTGCGTAAGCAAGGACAAATACATGCCAACCACAAACATCTCAAAGTCAACTTCATATGGTTGATAATTCCTGGCCTCCAAAATATAATTCCCCAGTAGATTCAGTGAGGACTTCTATTACATATTTTTTATCTCACAGCAAAATGGGGAGTGAAGGAAAATTAAGTGGCGTGTTGTGTTAAATAATTTGGTTCTACCACCCACAACAAACAAAAATATATTACTGCTGTGCAAAGTAAATGCGAAACATCTAAAAACCTGCAACATACATTTTCAAAACAAAAACACATAACAGAATCATGGACAGACTTTGTCCTGTAAAATCAATCCATAACAAACATTCATAAATAACTCAAAATAAAATTGCAATGGTGTTTTCAAATTAACAAAATCAACCAATTTGTAGTGATTTCAACTTCTTCTTTCCATAAACAAAATATGGTGTTTTTATGGCAACACTCTTGAACCGCATCCCAGGTCGGGCCTTCATACGGTCATACATATTGCTTTGTTGTGCACCATCATCTTTTTCATCACTCATTACACCAGCACGTGGATCATTGAAAACATCATCACCAACTTCATCTCGGACCTCATCCTTCGGCTGTTGACCCTTCCAATTTGCAACCAACTCATCCAATGCGGACATAGATTGTTCCAAATCAACTATCTCTGCTTCATGATCTTCTAGCAAACGCTCTACCTCTTCCTTGTCCTTCAAATCTTGGGTTTTGTATTCAGTGCCAAAATGTTCAAATGCTTCTCTTACAATAGCATGATCAAGTTCTTCCTTTGACACCGCCACATCAATAATAGCCTATACAAGAAAACACATGTCTGACTTCAATAAAAACTTACAGATTTCAAACATAACTAATATAGTTAAACACGTCCACATCATGTCGTAATCAAACGCAGTCTTCATGACCTTGTCACCCACGCTCACATTCATCCAATACAACAATTGTGGGAACAAGTTCATCTTACACCTGAACGTTGACTGACAAACAACCAAATGATCAAATGACCATAACTGAAAACATAAATCATTAATAAAATCAATTTATGGAAAATAAAAACCATATGTAAACAACATTAGAAAACATAAATCAATTTACCTCAAGCAAATAGGCACATCCAACCACATAAAACTCAA
>Ga0214544_1007731_pt1 | contig 18550 bp, 5 predicted proteins | sample CNSS3metaG_FD_160074 | JGI IMG/M metagenome (GOLD analysis project Ga0214544, IMG submission 160074) | Root nodule microbial communities from cowpea collected in UCLA plant growth center, Los Angeles, California, USA - CNSS3 | ecosystem: Host-associated > Plants > Roots > Nodule | place: USA... | reverse complement strand
GGGGATCAAGAGCATCAAATAAAGACATCCTTCATAACTTTTTCCAGCATCCTTGTTCTTTTAAATCGTAATTGCAAAGCACATCATAATTTAGTTCTATACTGCATAGCATATATCGTCCCTACCATAGAGGAATTCAAATTGTTAATATCAATGTTATGTTTAAGCACATGTACCATGAATGCAATTTGCTATCATTAACTCTTAGGTCATCGGAGCTGGTTAGCTCATTAGGAAATGACCCTATCGTAACTTACACAATACAGAATAATTACTTTACAATAAAATACGCACGTGCACAAAGAGTAACATTACTAAGCTACTAACTCACATGCAATTCCTAATCAGTGATGATTGGCTCTAATCTAAATAATGATGCCTATGCAATTACTACTGCACATACTATAAATAGTTCTCTGCATTAACTGATTGGAGACACAGTTTTACCTCAAGCCTTCTCATTCTAGCCCACTATGCAGTGTTGTCTAAATGTCATATATAGATCATGGTGGTAGGTTTAGAATTTTTTCCAGTGATGGGCATTTTTGCAAAGTGGAGTTGAGCAATATGCCATTTTATGTCAATGGCGTTGCAGGTTTAGAATTTTTTCCAGTGATGGGCATTTTTGCAAATGCTTCTGCCAGATCAAGTGGCACTTAAATATTGTCTTCAAAAAAACCTGAAGAATTCTGATTGCTTGGTGACCATTTGATGTACTTGAGAAAGATACCAGGAATATTATAACGAATTTTAGAGAATACATTCCACTCTCTTAGAATTTCATATTTATAATAACTTGGATAAGTCAAGATAAATACAAGAGACAATATTTAAGAGTAATTGAGAGAGCTTGTATTCCCATCTTATATTTACAGTATTTTGAGATACAACGCATGCAATGAATGCGAGAGAAAAGAAGAGAGTTCTAGAAGATGCTCCTAGAAACAAGGTCTAGCACAAATCATGCTGCTAGGAACTAGGTCCAGCACAAAGCACACAACACCTAACAATAAATCCTATTAAAGATTATTTATTATAACACTTTCCCCTCCAACTGGACTAGAGCATACAATTCTATGTACCAAGTTTGGAACAAATGAATTCAATCCGGAGACCTCTCAAGAATTTTGTTAATACATCTACAAGTTGATCACTTGATCCAACAAGTTTTCTTTGGATAACAACTTTACTTGGATAAAATGACAATCTATTTCAAAGTGTTTAGTTCTCTCATGAAACATTGGATTGGAAGCAATGTGTGGGGCAGTTTAATTACCATCCTCATCAGCTGAACGTCACAAAAACCTAAATCTTGTAGGAATTGTTTTACCCATATAAGTTTACATGTGAGGGATGTCATTACTTTATACTTGGCCTCAACAGATGATCCTGCAACAATATTTTTCTTTTATATTTTCCATGAGACAATATTTCCTCAAAGTAGAACACAATATCCCGTGGTAAAGCATCTATCCGTAGAAGAACCACCCCAATCAACGTCACAATATCCAAAAACTTGGGTATTTCCTTTATCTTCATAAAGGTGGTCCTTGTCCTAGAGCTTTGTCAATATAAGGGTTTTCCATGAATTTACTCATAACACCAACTACAAAGGAAAGGTCTAGTAATAGTAAGATAAATAAGTTTTCCAACCAACCTCATTAATATAGATTTTTAAATATTAATTAATATATTATTCAATTTATATATTATGTCAATATAATTATTTAAAATTTCTGATTAATATAATTATTTAAATATTAATTAATATGTTATTTATATTTTTTTATTACTATAGTCATTTAAATATAGACTTTCTCTTTATAAATGTTTCTCTTGATTTTTTGTAGATTGTAAAGTATAATTAGTACATTTTAATATATATATATATATATATATATATATATATATATATCAACGTGTCGTGTTTACATTTCCACTTAACTTGTGCAAATTGACTCGGAAGCAAACTTGCTTGTGGAGCAAACTTGATAGACTCGTCGTGAACTCGGTTGAACTCATGAGTTTGCAACCGAGTTGACAAGTCAAGAGGGTTTCCTCTTTAAATCCAAAACGACCCCGTTTCTACTTGTGCTAGGGTTTGTGTTTGTGTTCTTCGTGGTTGCATGAGAGTAACATCATACCCTTTTTGACCCAAGAAAACACTTGATAGCACAGGCAAAAAGTTTATCTAATCCTGGAGACAAATCATGAACAAAACATATATAACCAAACACACGGGGAGGAACATGAAAGAGAGGATAATTTGGAAAAAGAATGGAAAAAGGAACCTTATTACCAAGAGAAGAGGATGGCATCCTATTTATAAGAAAACATACAGTTAGGATGACATCCTATTTATAAGTAAACATACAGTAAGGATGACATCCTATTTATAAGAAAACAAATAGTTAGGATGGTATCCCCCAATGATGGTCGCAATATTAGTACCAAGAAGTAAGGTGTGAGTCGTCTCAACCAAGAGTCTATTTTTCCTCTCTGCGATACCATTTTGTTGTGGTGTATGAGGACAAGTGCACTGATGTAATATGCCATATGAACTTAATACTGCAGAAAAATTAGAGAAGTACTTTTTGGCCTTGTCACTTCTTATAATTTTAATTGTATGTCCGAATTGATTCTTGATTTCATTTAAAAACGATGTAAAGATGGCCAATAGTTTAGAACGATCTTTCCTAAGATAAATCCAAGTACATCTAGAATATTCATAAAGGAGCGTAACAAAATATTTGAAACCAAAGAATGAGACATGACTTGGTCCTTATATATCTGAATGGATAATAGAAAAACTAGAATTACACCTTGACTCATAGCATTTAGGAAAGGCAGATCTAACATGTTTACCTAGTTGAGAGGACTCACATTCTAAATTGTGGAGACTATTATGCGCGGGAACAAATTTTTTTCCGATTTAGAGAAGTGGGGATGGCCCAACTGATCATGTAAAAGTTTGGGACTGGGAGATGCAAAACAGGACACATGCAAACTAGATCCAAAGTGGTATAAACCTCCAGATTCATATACTTCTCCAATTCATCTCCCCGAACCACGCTCCTCGACCTCCATGTCCTCCTTTTTCCTGTGTGGATATCATGACAGAGGGTTCCATAGGTTCATGAACTTCTTTGATCTGAGGCATTGGAACTCGAAGGAGATGTGTAGTCAGACTTCATGACCTATTAATAGATGTGTAGAGCACAAAGGATCATTACCATATAGTATTTGTCAACTTTCTTCTTGATCTCATCCAAAGACTCCACCTCCAAGAACATCTTTAATTCTTCAATCAACTAAAGATTGGGTTTTAGTCATGAAGAATACCATGTCATGTTCAGTCTATTTGAGTGACGCAAGCCTATTGGCACATTCATAAAGAAATTGAATATCATTCTCAAAATTGTTCCGAGCTTTCTTCCAAAATGAGTTACAAGTTTTAAAAGCTCTAACTATTCCCCATAGACTGCCACAGCCGGGCACATAGCTAGAAATCAACTTGCTTCCACTGTTCGTCTTTCTCAGGAGGCACATTGCTCTCATCTTGTTCAAGGTTGTCATGATAACCTTGGTCAAGGAACTACATTTTAACATATGTAAACCAAAAGAGGTAATTTTTTCCATTTAGTTTCTTAGTAGCTAAGGCATTTGTAAACCAATGAACTCGAAAATGGAAGAAGTTAGCAGAATGAAATTGATTCGTGTACACCAAGCTCCACTGGACATTGAGATTGGCTACCATTTTCTCAGAAAAGGGTCCTTGCAAGAGAGATTGCTACTGGTTCTGTTCTGTCAACTCAAACATTGTTAGCTTATATATTTACTAAATCTCTTAAGCTAGCAGCTCAGATTGACTTAATTTGTTGAACAGTTGGGCCATATGAGATATATGTTTCAGCTTAGAGGTAGAATGCTGAAATTAAGCTTATGTGTAAGTGTGAGTTTTGCTGACATTACTATTGGGTAATTATTTATTGTTGGTTAGTCTAATCTAACAAACCATTCTTCCTGTAATTAATAAGTAATATTACATACTGTATAGACAGTTTCCAGTGTGGGTTGATTAGACATAAGTTTAGCCTCAAGCGTTTCTCTAATTCAATACAAATAATGAATTAATTTCTACTCCAAAAAATCTTGCTGTTTTACTACCACTCTCCAGCAGACATTACTGGTTAACAAGAGTACTATGGGCAGCTATATTGTGTCAAGGGAGTCACCATTTATGAATACCTCAGAAATCAAGACATTTGACAATCACAGAGAAATATAATTGTTAGCTACATAAGGACAAATGAAGAGGTAAAAATCACAAAAAAAAAACGCTTATATTGGCATGTAAGATTTTCCTTAACACACCTGAATTTGCTGGATACCAGTCAAATCCTTGCAGAAGTCACTCAGAAGATGATTGCAGGTAGGCCTCACATATGTTTGAAAACAAGCTTCCAGTTGGCCAGTGATGCTACTCACTATAACAGATGGAAACTCAATTATTTCTTGAGGGTGGGGATTTTTTTCCTTGTCACAGGTAGCCTCAAAGTCTATCACCACAAAATACTGGAATTCTTGATATTGCTCACGTGGATAACCTTGAGCAACCATGTTAATTGGAACATACTGAAGCTGGTTCTCAACAGGATAAGGATAAAAATGGCCATCAAAACCATTCATTTGGCATTGCTGCACCTTGTGAGCACTAAAATGGCAGGGCGTCCAGGTGCTGTAGTTTTGATGATAAGTTGGTTTGCTGTGAAATTCATTGGAAGGCTCAAGAAACTCACTGCCTAAATGGCAGTTAGGCTCAGTAACATCCCCAGCTGGGTGAGTACCAGGCTCATTTTTAAGCTCTGTAAAACCTTCCATAGAACTTCCATTACTCTGAAAATTGCAAGGAAATACCTTGCCCGGGAGGCATTTTAAAGATGCCTCACAGTTTATTTGCATATTTTCTGCACAAAAGAAAGAAAAAGGATCATGATAGGCCTAAGCATGAACATGGAAAATTTTGACAAAATTTGATATCTAAAAGACCATAGCTAAAAAGAATCTATTTGCACATATAACACTAAGATATTCAGTTTTCCCCAAAGGATTGGATAATAAACAAAACTGAAACTATGAATCTATTTGCAATGAAAGATGACAACTGACAATTTTCATTTAATTTTCAACAAGCACTTAAGATGCACAACAAATAATCAAAAGATCTCTCACCACGAAAAAAATCTTACTCACACTCTGCTATCAGATGCCCATTAACCAATATGGGTCTGCTGACCAAGTATAGTCAAATAAATTGCTATCGAGAATATTTATATATTTTATCTAATGAACTATGTTCCAAATTTGCTCCCCATACAGAATTCTTACACTATTCATTTTGGCATATACGCCTTTGACACTAAAGTCTAAACTGTTCAGGCATCCCTCCAACTCAAACCAACAGACACTCTCATACTAGGTACCCACTTCCCATCCTCACTCCAACATGTCTAACAATCATAATTCTAAACACCTCAGTTGCATAACTGCAAAATCCACCTTCCTGCAGTTCAAGAAGCAAATTCAAACCCTAAAGAACTAAAAACCGCCAAATCCAAACCCAATTCACACATGCATTACTCCCAGTCGCACCAAAACACCGAACAAACCAAAATTGAACCACCACGAAGCAAGCAGCCAATGACACAGTACTCCCCACAGAAAAAAAGAATCCATAATCAAGCACTACAGACGCAAAAGAAACGCACCCGCACCATACCATAAAACCAGAAACCGAAAATTAAACCAATAGAGAATATTTACCTCGATAAAAACCAAAAGACCAAATTAAAATAAATTTTCAGAACAAAAATTAGCAATTAGAGCAATTAAAAGACGAACCTGAATTTTCAAGGGCCATCATGATCGTGAATATAGTTGAGATCCACGAGCGAGTACATCAGATCCTCCTATAAACAAAACCTCCGCTGCATCGAAAACACAAACCATCAACATCGGTAGCCAAAACCACCAAAAGGCACATCAAACGTGAAATAACGGGCCAGAAAAGGCGAGAAAACATGGAACAGCAAGAAAAATCAGAGAGAAGTTTTTAGAGAGAAGAGAACCTGATTGTAGAGAGAGAGAGGGGTTTGAGTAAAATTACCTATTGAATTTTATATACACAAAAACTCTCTTCTTTCTCTTCTCTTTCATATGAGAGTGAGTTAAGCATTACAGGAAGAATAGTGGGACCATGACAGTAAAATAATATTTAGATTTATCTATATTGTAAATTAGATAATTATATAATGGATATTTTCAGTTTATTACACTTCCTTTCTTGTTGTAATTAATAAGAAAAAGCTATCCATTATCTTTTACTGCTATTTTTTTTGTAATTTAAATATTTGATTATCGTAATGATTTACTTTTTACATGTCCTATTTTATTTAAGAAATAAAATTTAATAATTTTTTTTAAAATGATGTTTAATGGGTATAATATAAAACAAAATTCATCCTCAAACAATCTAATACTATATTTGATTTTATTTGAACTATAACATTAAACAATTTAGTGCTGTTAATATATATATATATATATATATATATATATATATATATATATATATATATATATATATATATATATATATATTAACCTATTAACCACGTATACAGCATGCATACTATTCAATTACAATCGTATATAAGATAGATTTATTTATTAACTTTTATAACGCTACATTAATATCACATTAATTCATTAATTGACATCATAAAAGTTTTAAGTTTTTCATTAAAAATATATTAATTAACAACGAGTATTTTAGAAGTAAAAGGGTCAATATTTGAAAAATCTACATAAAATAAAATTAATCCCTAAATTGTAATAAATATTTTTTAAATATATAAATTATAGTTTATATTTATGATAAGTAATTTATATTTAAAGTAAATTATTTAAAATAAAGATAGAGGTTAAAGAGATGATTACTTAAAAAATATCTAAATGACTCAACCGAAAGAATTACATGATGCTTTAATGTAATTATTCTGATTAACGTTACAAATAAAATTATCTTTTATTACATATTAATTAAATTTGAAATTTATTATTTATTATTATACAGTTAAAAAAAAAAAACTGTTTAGGTAAAAAATAACACTGAGATAGGATGAGACATATGTAAGTGAGATTGTGGAAAGCGAAAGAGATAACTTTAGTAAGATATTTTGTTTTGTGTGTGACCACCGCTTAACGGTTGTAAATGAATCTTCACCGTTCAATTTCCTGTTATAAAGATTCATCATGAACATCTCTGCATCTTGACCGTCAATTTTTGGACCAAGCATTAAATTAATCTTCACCGTTCAATTTCCTGTTATAAAGATTCATCATGAACATCTCTACATCTCGACCGTTAATTTTTGGACCAAGCGTTTTGGTGGATCCAGGTTGACGTTGGTGTAAATAAAACTTCTCTTATATTTTTTCTTTCTTTTCACTGTGATCAAGTGGTTGAGGTCATGCCTTATACCATCTATTTTGAATTATCCATAATTTATAATTAATGTTATTTTATAGTTTCTTTTTATTACTCAGCTTTAATTATTTTTTAAACACATAATAAATTTAGGATTTTTTAATTAAGTTTTTATTAATTTTTTATGATTTATTAATTGTTCAATAAATTAATTTAAACTTTTTAATTAAATTTCTATTAACTTTGTTCGTGTGATTATTAATAAGTTGATATGATTATTATTTTGTTATATTATATTATATTACTGGTAATACATATATTTTATTATTTTAAAAATTTATGAATTATAATTTTTAATTTATGATATTAAAAATTTAAAATTTTATGATTTTGTAAAATATTACTTATGTATGTGAGCATATTTAACCGTATAAATTTAATTATAAAATATTTAATTCAAATTTAAAATTTAATTTGTATAAATATATATTACGAATTGTGATAAAATTCGATAATACTAATTATTATTTAATATTCTATAAAATTTTATATATATTTTTTAATATCATTCTAACAACGTTATATATATATATATATATATATATATATATATATATATATATATATATATATATATATATTAAATTATCTTATCTAAATGTTTTTAATACAATTTAAAAAGTATGTTTATACTTATATTAACAAATGAGAAATCATTCTTTTTAGTTCACTCTTCTAAATTACTTTCTTTTAAATAAATTCTCATCAATATACTCTTTTTAGTTTTGTAATTACTTTTTTTAACTCAACTAATTGTACAATAGAAATCATTAACAATAAAATTTTAATAATTATATTTTTATAATATTTTTATGAGATGGTTTATAATTTAACAATAATTTTTATTTCAATAAATATTATAATGTAATTTTTCTTTTACTTTTTTTTATGTCATAAGAAGAATGCAGAGACATGTGTTTATAAATTAATATTTTTTATATGTAAATCATATATCTTGAATTTATTTATACTTTATTCTATATCTGGTATTCACATATGTATTTTAAATTTTCTTTTTAAATAGAAGTTTTTTAAATAAAATAATTATTTTATCAATTTTATAGTTTTTCTAGAATTAATTTTTTTAATTTGACATTTTTTTTAAATTTAACCCATTTTCTAATTATAATTACTTATAAAATAAATAAAAATTACTTACAATAAAATTATTAAAATTATTTATATTTAATTTCATAGTCTTATATTCATCTTTTCGGTTTTATATATTTTTTTTATTTTACTCTTCAAGTTATATTTTTTTAATATTAGTCTTTGCTTTAAATTTAACCATTTTTTGTTTAAACTGTTTTATTTTAAGTTTAACCATCTATCAAAATTAAATAAATAGAAAATATGTATAAAATAAATAAATATTAGTCATAACTAAATTTTATATATTTTATATATATATATATATATATATATATATATATATATATATATATATATATATATATATTAAATATAATTTTATTATTTTCTTTTTATAAAAAAGGTAAACATATACGTGTACATGTGTTTTTCGATAATACTAAATGATTCATATTTAAATTTGGGTTTTATAATAAAATCATAAATAATGCATGTATTTTCACTACTAATAGATAATTGATATTTAAATTTATTTTTTTAAATAAAATTCTATGATGGTTATCGTGTAATATTATAAGGATCAAAAGGGTTAAATATATTTTTGATTTTTTAACTAAAATTAAAATTAGTATATCTTTGAAATTTTGGACTAATTTAGTCTCCATTTTTTGGATTTAGTTTTTTAACCCAATTTTGTTATGTTTATTTGATATTTCAAACGCGTTTTTAAGCTAACATTGAAATAAGAATATGTCAAGCATATAAACAATTCCAATACTATCACAAAACATACGTGAAACGTCAAATAAACTTAACAACAATCAATTGAAAAACTAAATTTATGTATTTCTAAAATAAAAATTCGATAAAGAACTAATTTAAATTATTACTAAAAGTTAGACACTATAAATAATTTATTACTTTACGGTTTTGATACTTTTTTTATTTAATTTAATGATTACCTACGAAAAAGGCTACCATTTTCATAATATGCACATAATTAATAAAATTATAAAAAAATTCATGTTATACTTACCAGTGAGAACTCATATTTTGTTGTATGTTTGTATTTTTTAATTTTTATAGAAATTTGAATTAAGATTAATAATATTTATTTTTAGATATATAATTAATTTTTAAAATAGTTTTTAAATAAAATAATTGTAAAAAACAAAATAGGGTATTAGAATAACACTAAACTATTTATAAAATAATCAATTTTTAAAATAATAAATAAAACTGAAAAAATAAAATATGTACACAAGTTTTTAAAATAACTGTTAAAAAGAAAAGAGATTTTTAAAATAACAGTTAAAAGATAAATTATTTATGAAATAATTAATTTTTAAAATAATAATTGAGGGTAGAACTAGAAAAACAAAGATGTGGACATAAAAGAGACATAAAAGAGAGAATATTTATATATATTATTATAGATTTTCTATTTCTTTGTTAATATTATCATGGGATAACTGTGACACATAATACATATATTTCACTATTATTCAAATAATATCATGCAAATTTTACTCTTATTAATACAAATAATTTATTATTTTACGAGTTTAGAACTGTTTTTTTAAATTCAATTATTACCTCTAAAAAGAAGCTTTCTACTTATAATATTTTCTTTTTCATTATATGCATGTAATTAATAAAATTATAAAAATTATTCATTTCATACTTATTTTCATTTTTATTTTCTGCTGAGATTATCATGGGATAAAAGTGACACATATATTTCACTATTATTCAAATAACATCATGCAAAAACTGTAATCTTTTAAATTACTTTTCATTCTAGTTTCAACCCAGAGATAGATTTCCTCACTTTGTCTATTCATGTAAAATAGAATGAAAATCGCTTTATTACGAAATTAGGTTATAAATTACAAATTCAGTTAAAGTTTTCTCAACATAAAACAGCTACCCTTGTAAAAAGAATCGCAGTTGCATTAATTAAAATCTTACAGTATTCACAAGGAGGAAATTTTACAAATGAACATCAGCATTTTAAGCGAAGTTAAACCAAAAAAGGAAAGAAAATTCAGTTATGCCTCCTAATCATACACAAAATGAGTATTTTTAACAATTCCAATTCCAACCAAAAATGGCACATTGGCAGCAATGAATATTCACAGAAAGCTAGCACCAAAATGAAAATTTTGCAGCTTCCCTTTTGTTGTACACATTCCTCTATACAGAAGAACTGGGTATTTTGTATTGTTTCTTCAGAAATTGAGAGGCTTCTGAGTCACTCCTGTGGCATAATATTCTTAATAGAGTTTTGGAATCAGTTCCCAGTTTGCTTTTTCCACCTTGCATTTCCATGCCACTAGCAGATTTCAAGTCATCGATCAACTCTCGAGTCTGCAGAATAACACAGATCATTGTATACTTTCTGATGAATGAAAGTTGCAAGAAAAATATTATTATCAGTAATTAACTATATCAATTTCAAAGCTTGGTAAAGGAGGGTTGTATTAGCTTTCAGCATCCAATGTATAATTTGTTGATACCAGAACTTGCCTATTGAGATATGGTTCTTATTATTGTTGTTGTAACAATCATAGGGCATGTCTACTAATGAACAACTAGTTCATGAGAAAATTTTCAATAGGTTTAAGTTTGTTTGTTCTCTAACTATATTTGGATTTTTCTTTTAGTCTTAATAAATTCGTCATAACTTCAGACCCCTGAAAAAAATAGTAGCATTTCATCCGTGGAAAAATCTGAGTTTGATAATTGGTCCCTGTAAAAGTTTTTATCACATTTTTCATCTGATGATGATAATGTGTCTAGTGAACAAAGTCAGAATAACAGCAAAGATGAAATGCAACTTCTTTTCTAGGATCAAAAGGCAAGATAACATTTATAAGAACTCGAAAGAAAAATAAAAACATATTTTAGAGACTAAAAACATATGTAATCTTTTAAACACTAACCTCATAGCCATGCAACTTGATCACTTGCCGAACACGTGCAACCTGATTTTCGACCACACCCCGAGGGAGGCCGTCCCCTCCGGATATAAAGAATTCCTACAAGAAGCACATAATCATTCATTGAATTTGAAACATTAACCTACTCAAAACTCATTTTTATTCAAAAGATTAAAATAAAAACCTATTGCAAATAGTAGATGGCATTGAATTGACTAGAGTCAGATAATGTACCTTTAAGATCTCCAGATCTTCCTCTAATAATTTTGCATCACTGGGCAAGAAAACTCTTGATGGACCCCCATCTAAGATAACACGGAGTAAGCCATCCTGGTATGAAGGAAAATGTTAAAATCACAATGATAGTAGTGAAATGATTTTGGAAAGAAAAGCTATACCAACCAATGATGCCTGAAGAAGACTAGTCACTATGCGATCCCTCAGAGGCTCCACAACAATATCACAAAGTTGGCTAAGTTCCTACAATAAGTCAAAAGTGAACAACAATGATCAATTAAATTGGCAAAAGTTTAAGACTTTATCTGCATAAAATCTGGCGAGTAATGCTTGTTAAAACAGATATTTAAAAATATTTTCGACTGAATATTCCAAGTGGAATTTTAATTTGAACATTTAAACATTTTGAAATTAAAAATTAACGATTTTACTTTTAACAGTACATATTATTCACACTATGTATTTGCAATTAAATGTGATCTAACAAGTATAATATAAAACAATGGCATTTTTCTGATGAGACAAAGGTTTACCATATCAAGTGGGTCCATAATTGCATCCAACCTATAGCCAGAGACACTGGGTTTGTACAAATTGTCCATAAATTGAACTCTCAGATCACAAAAGACAATTTTAGTTCCTGCAAGTGGATAATTAACCCAACAAGGTGATTAGAGAAGTTTGATTTACAAGTTAAAAAGAGACAAAGATTCATGTTCTCACCAGTGTACTCACAAATGCGGTCCATAGCAGCATTTATGATTTTTCTACTTCCCTCAAAAGTATCCTTCTGGGAAAAACTTTTGGACTTCTCATCTAAGGATTTCTCTATTGATGAAAGGATTGTAGGGAAAGAGGCATAAATTATATCAGTTTCAGTACTCTCGTCAATTATCATTATTATCAATTTGAGAAGAAAAAAAAGACACAAACAGTATATAGATGGAGTACTGACAAGTTCACATGTACATAGATGGAATATTAGAGATCAAACCCGGTATTGATAACAAACATGTTATGCATAATAATTTCATCAATGTATTGTAGAAATCACATTTTTCATTGATAAGTTGAATCATATCTAGTATTGCAATTTATTTGAACAGAAATTTCATTGAGGACAGAAAAAAAAAGTTCAAAAAGTACTTTATGACAAATCCCCCTCCCAATCCCAACAGAGCCCCATGGCTAATCCCATGACAAATTGTTTTATTTAATCCAATAAAATTTTCGTTCATTAGATAAGACACCATAATTTTAATAGTAATCATACATAACAAAATACAGATACAAAGACAACACAGTTCAGCACATACTTATGAGTTTTTCATGGGACCTTTTACTTGTCCATCGCTCCCAGATGTTATCTTCCAATTTATTCAGATGATTAATCGCATACTGTAAATGCAAACAAAACTTAAATTAATATCAGAACATATTGAAAGAAGATTCAGCATAAGCAACACAAGAATAAAATGAGGAATTAAAACAGAAGGTTATTAAGAAAGAGTGATGGAAATCCCAATAAGATGTTGATACTAAATTTAGGTTAATTATTAGAAACATGCATACTTTAAGAAGAGAATTTTCCCAGTAATCAAGATAAAACACATTTCAAATGATACAGTATTACTTTCATATACCCAAAAATCCAGCTGGCCAGCAAAGTTTTCATTCCACCTCAATATCAGAACTTAACTAGTTATGCAATGGTATAGACCACTAACTAACTAATAACTCATGAAAGAGAGGAAGGGGGGAGCGCACATGAAAACCCACCAATGCATTATTCAATTATATATATTGTGCAAGACAATATTGTTTGAAGAAAGTAATAGAGTACTGAAAATGAGAAGGGAAGAAAAATTGTATAAACTGAAAGTGATTTATTGCATTACTTGTTTGAAGTACATATGTTGGTATTTATACAGAAGTAGCCCGGTAGCAGCCTGGACAACAAGCTTTGCTGACAAGAGTTTATGGATCTACCTAACCAACAAGTCAGCATAACTGACTTCAGTTACTTACAACAAAATGCTGACTAGGCACCCATAACACAAAGTGCTTACAACATCTAGCATAGGATATACTCTATCATTCACTTAAGCAGCAGCTGGGTCCTGTAACTAGCTCTCAGATAGTATAGGTAGTAGGATTCTTTCGTATACTGAACAGCTATAAGTAGCTAACTTATATCTCATAATAAATTTGAGTACATTTTTCACAGAATAAAATTTAAGTTAATTAGATATTCTGTAAACTCTACTACGGTATATGGAGTAAGGTTCGAGGATCCGTAGAGTTTTAATTTCTAGATCAAGTCCATGGCATCCAACTTGATAAATGAATTTCTACATTCTTCTTGAGATCTTGCTTGAGAAAGAAGATTTAAGGGCTGCAACTCGCTATTTTTATTTTACCATGTCTTCGAAGGGACTTATTTGTTCTTTTGGTTCACCATTACTGCACTCTGACCAGAATTATTATCAATCATATTCAGATGTTTTTCTTTAAAAAAAAAATTATACTTACTTTTGTATTCCTCAATTGTTCTGCTTATTTTCTTCTTCTTCTTCCATTTATTAGAGTAGACTATACTATTGATACATTATTGTACTGTAAATCAGTTTGCTGTTATATAACTTTTAGCTGGACTGAGTGACTCCTTTTGTTAGTATCAGTACAGCTTGTTAGTTCAGTTAGTTTGTTTTCTTAATCAGCCATGAATAGCTGAATCCTCTTTCTTTGTAATTGGATTTTAGAAAAACAACTTACCATTTCATCTCTTAAAGCTTTATCTCGATTATACTTCATCTTTTACCATTTCTTATGTTAAATTTTAGCCCATATAAATTTCTTTACAAAACCTGGGTTTAGGGTTTAGGATTTGGGTGTTCTTTTAACAAGTTGAATTGGAATGTGTGATCATCTAGCTGATCTAACCCAGTAGGATAAGGGTTAGTTTTTATGCAATGCAATCCTTCATGATGCACGTACTAGTAATATGAAGAAGACATAAGTTTAAAGAGCAAAATATCTCATTAACTTCACGATACTTTCATTAATTTCATGTTATTGGGAACTGCTACAAAATCTGAGAAACATCTGATAACATATTTACGTATGAGACTATTTTAGAGTATCGTAGACAATCTGTTTGGATTTCTTTTTATTTTGTATTTAGTGATTTTTTTTCTTATTTAGTAAGGATCTTTGTAATTCTAGGTCAATGGTATATTATAAATAGGCAAATTATCTCCTACACTTATTGCATTAACTCTATATAAAGAGACTCTATTTGTTGTCAAAGTTTTGGCACCTCTGAATCAGTTTTTTCTCTTTCAACCGGAACACTTTTTATAAAATGATCTAATAGATCACAATTTATTCGGGTTTTCAGCACAGTAACTTGTTTTTCTTTCAGTAAGAATTTGCTAACATGGAATAGAATGATACATATGCAGCAGAATCCTAAACAACTAAATAAATCAATGTCAAAAGTGAAAGGAAAGAAAAAATAACAAACAAGAAACATGTAACACATCATGCTAGTCTCTTTGTGGATACCAAAAATAAAATGAAAGGGAAAAACAAAAACAGAAAAAGAAATATGCAACACAGCATGCCAATCTCTATACATCTAAGAAAGACCCTTTCTGAAGACAACATGAGCAGAATACCACGAGGAAGCAGAAAAAAGTACGTAATTCCTTGTAATTTTATGTTTCTGGCACTATAGTAATTCTAGTAATTTTATAGTTAGGATTTTAGTTTTGTCCATTTATGTCATTTTGCTTGTGAATGCTCATACTCTTTACTGAGCTTCATTTATTTTATTAATGGTCAGTTATTTGACTTAGACCTAAAGTTTTGACAAGGTCTATACAACTGATGTATCCAGCTATTAGACAGCCAAAAATATTTATGTCAAAAAGAAACTAGCAACCAAAATATGTCAAGTTTTTCTCAGGTGTGTGTTAACTAAAAAACCCACATCTAAAGTTTAGGTCTTCTTCTGTCTTGCATTCTACTTTGATTTCTCTCAAAAAAGCTCCATATTCAATTAGCTAAGTAGTTAGCACCGATTCTCCAACTTTAGAAGGTCCAACTTTTCCCTCGTTTCAAGTCCTGCATCTCAATCCTTTCATTCACTATACCCACATTAACTATTATTTCTAGCACAGTTGTACCAGTTTCAAAGTTCTAAGTATATTCATGTGTAGTTCAAAGTAAGAATGAAAGAAAAAACTTCAGTTCAAGCTATATGGATTACAGATTCAAATCATACTCCACAAACGGGTACCTAAACATATACTATTAGTTTGGCATATCACAAATAAAAAACTATGACATTGATAGTAAACCTTCCAAAATGCTAATGACAAACTACTTTTCATATTTATAATACAGTGAAGACAGTAGTAACAGTATATGCTAAATTTCTTGAACAGTTAAACAACTGTTTCATCATGATTGAATCGCTGACTATTTTAAAAAGACAAAAATTCAATTCTGCATCATCTCTTTAACACCTAAAAGAGTAGCTTAAATGAAAACTGAAAAAAATAATATCCTCACAACCACAGAAACAAGAGTGAAAATAATACAGGTATAATCAAGTTTGCTTGAACTCACGTATAATGTATTTAATTGAACACAAAGTGTTGGAGTTGTTAGGACACTAATTTGGCTGGGCCTTAACTCATCAGGCTCAGGTACACGAGTATCAAACAGTTCCTTCTTTACAAAAGCCTTTATTCCAGCTTCCTTTTTGTACCGTGTGAGAATAGGCACTGGTGGTATTAGGTCCTCCTTGCTGGCTGTGTAATTAAAGGGACACCTTAAGATTCATAACTCATAAGAATGTAGTGTCTACAGAATATGCATAATCTTAACAGAGGATGAAAACTGATACATAAAATCTTTTGGAAGGCATTAGAAAAATATGCAGTATGCACTAACGACACCATCTACACAAGAACATATTATAGTAAAGAACTTGGTAATAGTAAGGATGTAGGCAATACACTAACGTTGGTAAAATATTATAACCACCAAATTTTACAATGCATCAATAAAAAATTTGATCACATCAGCCTTATAATTATCAAGCTAAAAGGACACCACATGATTAGAACTTTAAATCTTGATGAGACAACAAAATAATTAAAATGTGGTTAAATTTATTTATCAATAAGACTAAAATGAGAACGACGACACTTGCTTATATGGGTTTTAGGGATATTCTTGTACCATCATAGAGTTATCTTTGGAGACAAGGATGCAAAGCAGATTCTCAAAGACACCATTATATAACAGGGTTGATCCAGTCAGCAAATAAAAAATATGTAGTATCTACTCACCCAAATCGTTAACAACATTATTTGCATACACTTGAAGAGCGTTGTCAATGCCCCGAAACAAGCTATTCAATTCTGTAAACCTCATTGGAACTTTGAGACCAAAAAATTGATCAACTGTCTGCATCCAATAAGATATAAAATGAATAATAATTTTAGTTATAGTTAAATTATAATGACAATAAAACTAATAAGTGGCTCCGTGCCAAAAAATAGAGAAATACTATTTTGGATCTGACTCCTCTAAGGTGAGTAATTATTCACTTTAAAGGTGTTAAAAATATGATTATGCTAATCAGGAGATATTTAATAGCCTTAATTTTGAGAATTACATTTTTATCCTTTTATTATATCAATATTATTCATTAAAAATAGAGAATCATGTGTGTGCTTATAACACAATTCCTGTAAAACTTTGTATAAGGTACTGACAATACAATACATAGGCAGCTACTGTCCACCCATCATTCAGTGGATACGATGTTGCCAACAACTTAATGAACCAGGTAGTGGATATTTTTGCTGAGTATTAGTAAAGTGGAAGTAATGCAAGCGAACAACCAAAAATATGTAAACATATTTCTGCAATCTTGGATGTCACTTGAGGAGGAAGGAGGCATCCATTTGATAATGACTTTAACTAAGTTTCCAATCGCAGAATCAAGGTTCTAAATGATGTAAAGAACCTATGCAAATATCCCTTTGCCAAGTAGTAAGAACTACTGATTAGTTGAACTATTCTCATTGTTGATTAGTCTATATTTTCCAACTTTTTCTGAGGTAAAGGGAATTAGAGTTTTTTTTTTTCTTATTATGCATAATACCAAAAGGAAAACATATACTGGAGTAAAGTTTACATTGGAAGATAATGAAAAATTATGTTGTTACACAACCTTATAATAAATGCAATAAAGGCAACTGCATTCTTACCTCCTCAACAATCCTGTAAACTTCCACAATAGAACCAGCATGCCGCTGTTGAGGAGATATTGGGTCCCAATGCTGTGAAAGTTTACTAATAAGTTAATAAAGCCTTTGTAATTTAGTAGAACTATAAAAGCAGCATATAAAATGAAGAAAACTAGTAGTTACACCATTGCAAAAGTGAAGTATTATTTTAATAATAGATTCCTATCTTGAATTTATTTTTTAAACCTTTTTAACAAGTAAAAATATAAATTATTCTTAATCATATATAAATACATTCATATATCTATATCTATATATATATATATATATATATATATATATATATATATAGATATATAGACAAATATATATATATATATATATATATATATATATATATAGAGAGAGAGAGAGAGAGAGAGAGAGTGAGAGAGAGAGAGAGAGAGAGAGAGAAAAAAAAA
>Ga0214544_1007730_pt1 | contig 18562 bp, 6 predicted proteins | sample CNSS3metaG_FD_160074 | JGI IMG/M metagenome (GOLD analysis project Ga0214544, IMG submission 160074) | Root nodule microbial communities from cowpea collected in UCLA plant growth center, Los Angeles, California, USA - CNSS3 | ecosystem: Host-associated > Plants > Roots > Nodule | place: USA... | reverse complement strand
TTTAAGCCTTATCTTGCATAGCAAGTGGCGGCACACATCCACTCATCTTCAAGGTTGCCATGGCTTCTAGCCTAGCTTTGTAGTGGCGTGCTTCTCACATTTTTACCATTTCTTTCCTTTCCATTTTTTGTTTTCTTCTTCCTTTCATTGTTTTTGGTTTTCTATGGTTTATGTGATTTCCATTTCCTTTTTGTTTTGAATCAATCCATCATCTTCTTCTCTTGAGCTTTGTGAAAGGAACCTTCACATCTAGATAGCTTGCTATCTTAATGTCCAGTGGGGATTTCACTTAGCTTTCTTAATCAACTCACACCATATTCAATAATCTTAAAAGGGAACAAGATAATCCTTCATCACCAATGAAGTTTGTAAGGTTTTAGATGAGGTAAGACAGTTAAAGACAACTTGTCAACCAACCTAGTACTGCAGCAGTTACAACACGAGCCAATATCCACAATTAGAGAATAAGTGTTTTCCAAAATTTTACACCTTGTGTGAAATATGTTCTCTCTTTGTGTTAGTGCTTGTGGACTAGGTTGATTGTTGAGGATCATTCTAATCATTAAAAGGTCCCCATCACAAGGGTGAGTATCTTCTATATTAGACTCGTTGGATTCCTCACTTCCACTCTCACTTTCATTTTCATCCTGGCTGCTATATCTACCAACACCTCTAATAATCATGGTCTTTTTGGTGGGGCATTGAGATGCTATGTGACCTCTACCAAGACATTTGAAGCATTTGATTTCACTTGTGCGAGTGTGTGATGATGCATTCCCGTCTTTACCTTTTCCTAGATTCCTAGGTGGCTCTTCCTTTTTCTCTTCTTTCTTAAAATCTTTCTTAACATAAGAGTTAGTTTGAGCTTGATTTCTTTTTGAAAAAGATTTTCTCAAATTTTGTTGTTCTACCTTAATGCTTATTTGCACCAAATCATTCAAATCTTGGTAAGGTAGAAGCTCAACTCTATCTCTTATATCAAGGTTTAAGCCACTTAAGAATCTAGAAATGGTAATGGACTCTTCCTCAATTATTCCTGCCCTCATCATAAGTAACTCCATTTTCTATCTATATTCTTCCATAGACATATTTCTTTGTTGGAGTCTTTGGAGCTTGTTCATGAGCTCCCTATTGTAGTAGGAGGGAATGTGTCTCCTCCTACGGGCTGACTTAAGATCATTCCAATATTCAATTGAAGGTCCATTACTTCTTAGCCTCTCTTGGACTATAGAAGTCCACCAATACATAGCATACCCTTGAAAGCTTAGGGTAGCAAGAGGCACTTTCCTTTCTTCACTAACTTGATGGCAAGCAAAGAGTTGCTCGACCTTCATCTCCCAATCCAAATAAGCTTCAACATCATCCTTGCCTTGAAAGTGAGGCAAGTCTACTTTAACTTCTCTAGGAGTAGGGTCTTTTCTTTGTCTCCTAATGTGGGAAGGTTGTTGATAATATTCTCCTAATCTTAATCCTTCCTCTTCCCCATATATTGAAGCTCCACTTCTAGACCCTTTGCTAGAATTACTCCTACTTTTTAGCTTATTTTGGATTTTCTCATCTCTTTTCTTTAAAGCTTTGATTTGTTCCTCCAAGAGAGCAATTTGGCCATCTCTTTCCAATTGATCTTTCACCTTGTAAATTGCCTCTTGTTGTCTCCATAGTTCAAGTGATTTGAGTTGTTGAGAAACATGTTTTAAACTATGAATTGAATCCTCATAATCACTTGCACTATGTAGGGAGGGTTGACTAGCCATGATTACTAAAAGCTAACTAAGAAATTCTAAAGAAGAAGTAAATAGCAAACTTCTTGAATTATCTTCCAGGAAAGAGAGGTGAATCACTTGGATTTCTTACTTACCAAGTCTTTCCTTTCCAAAGTAATTAAAAGAATATTGCACAAAACTTCTAAGATAGAATTAGACACACACTAACAATTAAGCAACAGAGAAAAAAAACAAAAAGATTTGGAGTCTAACTATGCGGCCTACTTTGGTGAGGCTTGATGTTGCAAGACACACTCACCGTCTACAAGCGCTTTTACTATTTAAGAAGGTTCTAATTAAGAGATGAGAGAACACCTAAGGCTCCCCCAAGACACTTAATTAGTCCAAAGAGATACAAGAAAGAAAACTTGAACAAATACAACTCAAATGAATACAATCACAAACTTGCGCAAACTTAAAAAGTCTTCAAGTGTTTCACTCCACTCTTTTCTTTCTTCTTTTGTCTCACTCAAGTGTTTGCTTTGAATTTTCTCCTTTGTGAACTTCACTTGTAGCTTGGAGTTCCACTTTGGTTTCCACCTCCTAAGATGCTACCTTGAGTATTTGGTTACCTCCAAAGAAATCTTCCACCAAGAATGTAACACCAAACCAAAGAAGCCAACAAGGAAAAACAAGAAAAGCTTAAATGAAAGAAGAGCTAAACTCAAGTGGAATATAGTTGAAACATACTCAAAGATTTAACAAAGAAAGACAAACTAGAAATAAGGCAAAGAAACAAGTTAAGCACTCAAATGAATTACCTAAAGAATGGCACTAGATTAACTCTAAAGAACTTGCCAAGAACTAATTAACAAGTATGAACTCAAATGCGAAAATTAAAAGCACACAAAGCACACTAGAAACGAAAATGAAACTTAGGTGATTAAGCAAGCACAAGGAAAATTCCCACTGGACATTAAGATAACAAAGGTTATCTAGATGTGAAGGTTCATTTCCAAGGCTCCAAGGGAGAAGAGAAGGTGTATTTATGAACCAAAAACAACAGCAAAACAGTAGCAAAACAACAGCAAAATGGAAAGCTAAACAAAGGAATTTAAGACATAATTGAACTACACATTACTCTAGACAAAACATATGGATGAGAAAATTAAAATGACTCAAATAGATGAAATAGAAAATGAACAAGACTCAAACGAAAATGTAAAAGGCACACAAATTCACCATGGTTGAGTTCTTAGGCACAATGGCCGAATGGTTCCAAATGAACAATGATAAGAACCATATAACCAATGAGGTGAAAAGAAGAAAAACAACAAGACAAACAAAGGAAGTAATGAACAACACGGAAATTGAAAGAAAAACCACAAGGAAGATGAACTTATCTCTTGACGTCAAGCTTGATCAACCAAGGCTCTAGATACCACATGATGAGTCCATCTTCAAGAGTAAGGAAGCCAAGGAGAAGCCATGCGAAATTGATGAAGCTTCCATGGAGAAGGATGAAGGTGCGTAAGCTAGAAGAGGAGAGGAGAAGTGTGCAACAATGGTGTTTGGAGAAGCTCTCAAGTGAGGTTGGTCCAACACTCAAGGAAGGGGGCTAGAGGAAACCAAGAAGGAGAACTCTAGCTTAAGTTGATTCACAAAAAGAGAGGAGTCTGGAGTCATCTCAATAGAGTTTCTCTACTATATTCATGAATGAAAATACAAGGGTCCTAAGCTCTCTATTTATAGTAGAAAAGGAGAGCCAAGTGGTCTAGAAAAATGGAGGGAAAAAGGATCTAGAATGTGATATTTGGAGCCAAAAAGAGAGCATGAGGCAAGTGTGACTTGCCACCTAAGCAAGTCACAAGGGACTTGCTTCTAGGCGCATAAGAGAAGCTTGGTGACCAAGCTTGGAGCAAGAAGGATCTAGATCCTCTCACAAATGCGCTCCCTCTCTTTGTTGGGCCAATTTCAAGCCCAACTCTTCTTTGGTCCAATTATTTTCAAAGTCCAAAAACCCTCCAAGGCCCAATACATGGCCCAACAAAAACCCTATTCTACAAAGCCCAAAATACAAAGCCCAAAAATAAACCCTATTCTAATATTTACAAACAAAGAGTTTTAGGCTAGGTCTTCACATCTTCCTTGGCCCATGTAAAATTTATCTTGGGCCTTGTATGTGCATTGGAGGCTCATTCCTCTTGTATCCTCCTAGTCATTACTCTTGTGGTGGGTCCCTTTGTTAGAGGCATCTCATCAAACAAGAGGAAGAAAGGACAATGCAAATATTAGATGTATTGAAAAGAAGGCAAAAGTAGAAGCTAAAAATAGCACATGAGAAGGAAACACTTATAAAAAATGAATCAAAGGAAGAAAGAGAAAAAGAAGAGAAAGAAAAGAGAGAAAAAAAGAAAGAAAAGTGAAGAGAAAGAAGAAGGAGAGAGAAAAGAGAAAGAAGAGAAAAAAAAGAAAAAAAAAGAAGAGACGAGAAAAAAAAAGGAGGAAGAAAAGAGAGAAAAAAAAAGAAAGAAAGAAGAGAGCATTATGAATTGTCAATGAAAAAAAAAGTACTAACTTTTCTCTTATTGTTTTATTGCCTAGGGAAGAATTATTCGTCAAACATCAATGCATCAACAATGGGAAGAAGAAAGGCTACTTAGGGAATACTTGTTCATCAAGCAACAATTGGATCAACAATGGGAAGGAAAAATGATGATAAAAAAGGAGGGCACAAGCTTAGAAATATATGCTCATGAATTGGCTTGTTTACCCATTCCTCACAAACCTATGGGTGATCAAAGTCATACCTATAGTTTGGTTGTTTGTTTGTGCAATATTCCTTTATTTTTCTTTGAGCATTGCATTTTTAATTTAAATTTTTTTTATGCTTTGTGCAAGTGGGTATTTGACGCCTCTAAAATCCTTGATAATAAGAGATTGGCCTCTTCCAAGATCCAAAACTCATTTTAGTATAATTTCTATAATTTTTTTATTATTTTAGATTTGTGTCTTTGATTTATGTTTGTGTTTGTGCATAGGACCTTCTATAATTTGGGTCAAATTCTCTCCAAACAGGGAAGAATGATAAGGAATCTTCGAGGTGAGAGGTGTAACACCCCAAATTTAGGATGTCACGAGAAGCTATCATCGCTCTTTTTATTTAAAAGTAAAACGATTATATCACAAAAAAGCACTTAAAAACACCTTATAATTTAAATGTAAATAGGTAGTCCAAAACATCCATTGAGAATAGTAATATAAAAAAAAATAAAGTTCCAATTAAATACTTGAAACAAAAGAAATTTTCACAGTCTTCACTGTTTGGTTGAAATCAACTAAAGAAACAATAAACTCCTGAGTCCATTCCATTCTCTCTACAATCTACTTCGTGTCAGAAATATCTGCATTACCATCTGCTCCCGTATAACGCACATGTTATACGATCATCACACATGCAACAAACACACAAACAAACAAATAGTGGTAAGCTAACCGTAAACAATGATATTCATAAAAGACATTCATAAATAAAACTTGTCCAATAATACTCAATGTCGTATTCAATTAACACGGAAACTTTGTGATCACAATTCATCCTTGGTTTGAACACACAAACCCTAAAGCCAAACAATCATACTAAACCAACATAGCATCACATTCATCTAAAATCTTCATTAAATTTCACCAAGAGCTTTCAAGCAAGGCAAAACACTCTCAACATCCAACACATGAGAATTTCATATTGCCAACACAATACTCACTATCACATCATGCATGGTAAATAAAATTCCATAGCATAAACCCATCAACTTTTCAAATAATACATTCATACAACGTATCCAACGAGTGACATTCATTCAAAGACAGTATAACATCACACACAAGTAATTATCCTCAAACCACAACTTAAACTATATAACCATGCAACCCATACAAACCAAGAAAAACCACCAATCACACAACCCATTTATTGACGTCACTCTCCCACCATGAATCACAACCTTGCACACCTTCATGCCTCAAAATCCTCACTTACATCTCTCTCTCTCTTCGAAAATAACTAATTGTAATAATTTTTATCCAATCCAACTTAACAACACATTATGCAAACGATTTGGGATTTTAGAAATAAAATTGCAACTTGTGTAAAACTCCAAATATTATGTATTTCTATTCAAATTAAAGATGATTGAATCATAAATCAAATGCCACAATAACCAACTTAATTGAATAACAATAGAGAAAGTTATGCACCAAACAAGCAACAAAGGTCAATGCTGTCAACAACCAAACTACAAGGACCTTGCGATATAAACTGCTTTCTTACAGAGCTCTGATTCAAGATCTGACCGGTTAAAGTCAAGAACTATGTGTTACGGATCAACTGTTAAAATTTCAGCTCAATCCAAAGGTTAACGAAATAGTAACCTTCATTTTACGAAAAGTGTGTAGTGTAAGAAAATGGGTGGCGCCACACCATGTGCTTTTAAGATGAAAAGTTTGCCATTGGCGTGAAAATAAAAGAAAACATGCACCATGGATAAAAGGAAAAGAGAAGTCCTATAGAATGGAAAGAAAAGAAAGAAAACAAATTAATCCAATCAAGAACCCAGAAAGAAAATATACTGCACCACAATGCAATAATCGTAACACACTTTTTTTTCAAATATCTCTTCACATTAAGTGAAACCCAATGCACAAAGCCAAAAGGAAGAATGGAAAGACCATGCACACATAAAACCATGCAACAGAAAATGCATGGCAAGGTTTTCAAAAGCTTTCATTACTAAGCAAAGATAGAAAAAGGAAACATGGTCAGCTTCATTCATCAACAACAAGAAAACCAAGAGAAGAAAGCAAGGTTGGCTTCCCGTACCTGGATTGCTTCTTTCCCTCTCTCGTAGCCTTCAACTCTCAATTTCTCTACTCTTGTTTCTCTCCCTCTCCTCCTTCCAAAACCCTAACTTTTAACCTATATACCCCTCTCACTCCAAATCTTTTCTATTAATATCCTTTGTTTTAAATTTAATTTTTCTTGACTATTATCATATTTTAAATCACAATTCAAAAGATAGAGGAAAAAAAATAAAATATAGAAATTATATAATGCAGCATAAATGATATATATATATATATATATATATATATATATATATATTTGATAACACTGCACGTAATTTCATTAACGCACCTTTGCATAATTGAAAAAGATTCATGTGTTGTGGGCCCCACTCCTTAAAGGAGAAAAATTGAATTTAAAACCAACATACAAGCAAAATTCGGCCAACCAAATTCGAATCTGAAACCTCACACACAACAATAGCTTGAGCTAACCACTAGGCTAAACACTTTCACATTATATAACATGCATTATAAGTATTAAAACACTTATGCTCCACAAACCATAATTCCTTAAATCACTTAAATAATTATTATAAATACCACAATAACTTAAATCACTCAAATAATAATTATTTCCTATTACATAACTTAATAACCTAATTAAATTAAAGAAATCAACAATATTAATCAACCCATTAATTTTTTTCTATGCGTTTCCCTTTAGTCTAATTTTCCCGGGTCTTACAAGATGAATTTGAGGACAATTTCTCATTAGCAAAGAGGCTATGATAGATGATTATCTCCTAAACTTCAAGTGATACAAATTTTAGGACAAATTCTCTTCAAGAAGAAGGGTATGATAGAGGACTATCTCACAAATATTTATAAGAAGAACATTTGCAATTCAAGGATTTAGGACAAAGTCGAAGATCAAAGCATATATCCTTGAAGCTTATAATGTGCCATGAAGGAGGAAACTTAAAGAACATGAAGATCATGAGCACATTTGAAAAAAAAGTTTTTAAAAAATAAATTTTCTATGTTTTTGGGCTTTGGACTTTCTTCTAGAAATTAATTTGTGTTTTTATGTTTTTGCGCTTTTTGCTTTCTTTTAGAGTTTCTAGGTTTTATTAAACTTATGTGTTTATATATATAGGTATCAAGAACTAATGTAGACACTTTTAGTCATATATTGAATTTTATTTCATTAAAGAGAGGATTCTCTTTGTTCTTGGCTTGGGCCTCAAGTTCTTATCAAAAATTAACATCTTTGTTGCAAATCTTCACTTGACTTACCAATTTGCTAGATTATGACGTCCTCCATACCTATCTTATTTTGTGTTCTTCTATGATTTATTTTTGTTGTCCCTATAGAAGATTCAAATTTAGAAATGATTGTACTATTTCTTGAATAGGATCATATAAAAATATACTAGCAAAAGATAGTAAGGAACAAAGAAACACTCAATATTGGTACAAAAAGCTAAGAAAATAAGGGAAATAATGGCTCATCAAACTCCTTCACACTTAGCCTTTTGCACTCTTGGACAAAACCACAAAGCAAAGCAAGGACAAATTGAGAGACATTAAAGAGACACAACACAAATATATGGAACACATCCAACACACACAAAGTCAAATAAGCAAGATATTTATGAACATCATACAAGTAATTCAAAACATATCAGGAAGATCAACCAACTCAAGAGGTGAATTGAAAAGTAATAAAACATCACAAGATATGCACAATATCACATAAACATTTAGGCTACTGTTTACTCTCAAAGAGTCGATGAAAAACAACCACCACATAGACTTGACAAGACTTTTGAAAGTTGTAATGGGGCTAAGGACAAGGTGTGAAATGTATGGACAAGTAGCTAAGACACTAGAGAAAATAGAGAAGTTGTTAAGTATTTATTTTGTCATAGTTTTAGTAGTTAACTGAATCTTTGTTAGATTTTATTTTAGTTAATTAGCTAATTTTATGGTAGAAAAGATTTCAATGTTGTCTATTGCATGTCTACAATCCAAGCAATTAAAATTAATGATCACTCAAGTCTGAAACTAATCTCTAAAGTGACATGTAAAGGAATCACGCTAATTACATGCAAATTATTGAATGAGTTTATAAACACTATAAATACTATGTTAGTTCTAAGAAGATGAATTGACATTGATATGTTTTTGCATATAGGGATGTGGTGCATTAGTATTGTTTGACGACACAGATACTTTCACTAGGAAGAAGAATTCATTTCCAAATGCTAACTTTCTTAGGGGTTTTGATGTGATAGATAACATGAAATTATATTTGGAGAACATTTTAGCCATTGATGTGAAAGAGGTTTACGGAGTAAGTACTTGCTATATTTTATCTTGTTAAGTTAAGATTCATAGATATATTGCATAATTTAATAACATGCATTAAAAGAAAGTATAATTTTCTAAGATAAGTTAAAATTATATATCTCAACTTCTTTAACCAAGATGGGAAGTACCATTATGCAAAAAAGATTCAACCACAACAAGTTTAGCCGAATCCAACTCAGACTTCCCAGCTCCTTTTTTCCATCTTGATGGCTTCATCAGTGCTTTCGCCAAGAAAATTTTCAATGTCGGAGAACCAATTTGTTAGCTAAAACTTGCATCAAACGTATATAGAACTGATATACAAAATTGGCTTGTTGAAAATGAATGATAAAGTATCAATCTCGATGAACATTTCTTGATTTATACATATGTTAATGGTTCAGGTGGTCATTCAGTAGGACTAGTGAGGTGTTGTTTCTTCATAAAGAGGATTTATAATGAGATCATTGTTGATGAGGAATTTGCAGAAGAAAGGCAACAAGAGTGTCCCTTCTGTGTTTTGTAACAAATAAATTATCCTCTCAATTTAATTATATTATGTGGATATAAACTTAGTATATTTGCTTTTGTAATAATAGTAATATGCATTTTTGTTTATTGTCTGTGAAGTGTTGATTGTTATGTATAAATGAAAAGGAAATCTACCTAGAACATAACATAATAATCAATCTTTATTGATTTTGAAAAACGTTGTGACAGTCAAAAGTGATGATACAAGAAAAACTAGAGGAATCTGAGACAAATTTGAAAAAAAAAAACTAAAACTATGTAGGAGTCAAAGTAACTCAGGCATTGTAGTTTGAATCAATCTAATTAGATAGATCAAGATAGAAAAAAATATATAATATACTTATGTGCTGAAATATCGTATTCATGTTTTATACGTTTCCTTTTTCTTTATATTCACTTTTGTAACTTGTAAGAGTTTTGAATAGTGTCAAAAAGTGTTTTTGCAAATACCAATGTTATTTGAAATACTTAAGTCACAAAATAGAAACACACACAAAAGTCACTAGCATTACCAGGTTTTGTAACCCTAGGAAGTAACGGGGTCTGTAATCCTAGGCAGTAACGGGGTTTTGTATACCCCCGGTAAATTGAACTAGTTTCAGGGGTTGCTGACAACCCCTAGTAATCCTTTAGCCACGCTGGTTCTTCTAGGGGAAGGAGGAACCCTGGGTAAAACCATTAGTGGGGGTTAAAACCCCTAGAAACACAAAAAATAACACCAACTAAAAATAATAATTTGTGTAGTGGTAATTGCAGTTGGAAACAGTTAATTGGGACTACATAATTTAAATGATGAACATGAAAAACACGACAAATTAAAAACTCGAAGGAATTTGATAAATCTTTAGGGATTTTACTCCTTACAAAATTCTAATAATAACAAACCAAACAAAATTTCAAAACAAAGCATATAACATAAACTTTAAATACTTTAGGTTTTTTATATTTTATTTCATGAGACAAAAAATAAGATAAAAGAAGAAATACAAACCAGAACCTTGCTCTAGTACCAAAAGATATGATCATATCCAAAAATAGTGTACAATCACTTTTGAATTTGAATCCAATAGAGGCACAACAAAAATAAATTAGAGAAGAATGCAAAATAAGACAAGGATGAGGGATGCCACAATCTAGCATATTGATAAGTCAAGTGAAGATTCACCACAAAGATGTTAATCCTTGATAAGAATTAGGTTATTAATCCAAGAACTAAGATAATCCTTTCTTAAAGAATGCAAATGCTTATAATATGACATAAAAATTAGTTTTTGGTACTGTAAGACCCGGAAAAATTAATTAATTAAATAATTAATTAATTAATAAATGCGGGTAGAAGGTGTCTTTATGGTATTTATTGTTGTTTAATGTGGTGTGGAAAAGTGCTAGCTCATGTGGTTGAGAGTACTTTGATTGTGTGAGAGGACTTGGGTTTGAGTCCTATGTATGCCAATTATGTGTCGTTGTTTTATGATTTATTTTAATAATATGTAAGAGTGTGGAATTTCAAATGTAAACTTGTGATGATTGTTTGTCACCAAATGTGATTTGGCATAGTGGTTGTGCTTTAGCCTTATGAGTGGAAGGTCACGGGTTCAAACCTTGGTGGGCAAAGAATAAGCTTTTTTTTGCTAACTATTAGTTGTGGTATGAATGTGAAGGGGTAAAGAAAACCTAGCAGAAGGATAACCATTGAATAGCCATTAAGCCCACACTTAAGTCCAAATCGTTTTTTTTGCTTTAACCTACATTGAGCCACTTATAAAAGGCGAAATTGAAGAGAAAATAGGGTTTCTGCAGTTTGGTAATTTTTCCTATAGAGAGGAGAACGAAATTTTAGAGAGTGAGAGGTGAATTTGGGTGTTTGAGAGGTTGATTTGGAAGAGGTCTGAAGCAAAACCGTGGTGAGCAAAAGAACATCAAATTCTACCAACTTTAATCTAATAATCCATGTTGTTGTGCGTATTGTATGGTTTTGGTGAAAATATGTGCTGAAATTCGTGATGCATATGATGGAAATTGGGGGTGGTGAAATTGGTACTGTTGTGTGTTGAATTTTGGACTAAATGCATGAGAAAAATGGTATATACTGTATATACGGGAATTGAATGGAATTTGGAAATTTGGGGATTTTAGGGAGTCTATATTATGCCAATGTGATGTTGCAAATTGTGTAAATTGTTTTGGTATGCTCGAATTCTATTTGGTGTGTTTTGTGGTGCGAATTGGACTAGGTTGGAGTGAATCGAGTGCGTGATCAGTGAGGGAATCTGCATTTCTCGCTCAGGCGAGCTTGGCTCGCCTAGGCGACCCAATCTCGCCTAGGCGAGATTAGTAGAGACGCGTACCCTATTGCCATACGAGCTTCTCGCTCAGGCGAAGAGGATAGGTTTTGAGCGACATAGGTTCTCGCTCAAGCGAGTAAGGGTCGCCTAAGCGAGATAGTGAGGGAGTTGCGCGTGTTGAGCGTGACTTCTCATCCAAGCGAGGGTTTTTATGGGTTTTGAGCGAACCGGGGTCTCGCCTAGGCGAGATGGCCTCGCCTAAGCGAGATGTCATGGCCATATGTGATACTTTGTTGCCTGTTTAGCCCAGGCGAGTTTGGAAGGGGTGTCTAGGCGAGAGATGATCTCGCCTAAGCGAGCTAACGTGGTGTGATCATTGTTTTAAGCTCGCTCAAGCGAATTGGTTTAGCCTAGGCGAGGCTGCGGGCTTAGCTTGGGCGAGAGGTCCCTAGCCTAAGCGAGTTTATGTGAATTATTGTGTTTTTATGTGCTTGTGAGTGTGTTTTTGATGTTTATACCAAGGTAGGGTTGTATATGCATGTGTGTGGTGCTTGGGCTTGAAGGACTAAGTCCAATAGGGGTTTGGGATGTGCTCGGTGGTTGGACACATGATGGGCATGGAACTGGTTGAGTTCCCGTCGGCTACTAATGGGCGAGGAATCCTTAGTATGGTGATTGCATGTGTCGGGCGCACGATGGGCAAGGAACTATGATGTTCCCGTAGGCTACTATTGGGCGAGGAGTCCATAGTAGTGTGATTGCGTGCGTGTCAGGGTCCAAGTTATGAGACTTGGATGTTTATACTACAGGCGAGGAGTCTGTAGGGCAGGACTATGAGCAGGATAGGCTCATAGGGTTGGACCACGAATGAGATAGTTTCGTGGGAGCACAGAAAAGTCCCAAGACCTAGTTCATGCATATGACTCATGAAGGACTATAAGGTCATGGTTGGGGTGATTTGGAAATTATGAGTTTGTACTTATGTTGTTTTGGGTTGGGAAGCATGTTTATTTCACATATATCTGTTTATGTTTTATTGTGCATAGCTCACCCTATCTCTGTGTGTGTGTGGCAATGATCAGATATCTTGTTATTCGGGAGCAGATGATGTGACAGGTGGGCCAGGAGATGCATAGACTCGGAGTGAGGGCTAGCGTGGGATATTTTGTATATACATATAGTATATGTTTATGATTTTGTTTTGAGAACCTCATGTAAACTTGGCGGGAGCCATTGCTTTTAATTCAGTTTTAAATTTCCCGTGTTTTGGGAAATGGTTTATATTAAATGCAGACTTTATTGTAATTCGGTTTTTATTTATTTATTATCAGTAATATTCCTTAGGGATGTTACAGGTACCTTTATATATAAACACATAAGTTTAAGAACACCTACAAACCCTAAAGAAAGCCCAAACCCAAAAACATAATTACATAAACTAACTTCGAAAAGAAAGCCCAAGCTCCAAAAACATAAAAATATAAACCAATTTCTGAAAGCCCAAAGCCAAAAAATATATAAACATAAACTAATTTTCCCAATAACTATTCTTCAAATGTGTTTTCCTAATTTTACTAATTTAACTTTCATCCTTCACGGAATATGATAAGCCTTAAGAAGATATTTTTTTTTTCTTTGACCTTGTCATAGATCTTTTGAATTGCCAATGTTCTCCCTCAAGTTCTTCTTATATATGTCCAAGAGATGGTCCTTTATCATGCCCTCCTTGATGAAGAGAATTTGTCCTCAAATTTGTACCAATTGAAGTTCAGAAGATAGTCCTATATTATACCCTCTTTCTTAAAGAGAATTTGTCCTTAAATTCATACCTCTTTAAGATTCGTTATCAAGGGAGTTGTTCAACTATAGGTAAAATCAGGGGTGAGATTGGCTTTGGTTGCTAATGTGAGTTTTACACAATAGTTGATTATGTATCTCTCCCCTCTGATTGGTGGCCCACGGGAAGAGCTTTGAAAGTTCCATGATATTTCATGGTTAGGCTCTCCCCCCTCATTTGGTAAAGGTTATGGTGGAGACAGTACATTATGTTGATTCTGCAGTTCCTATACCAACATCAGAAGTTGGTATAGTATCGAAAGCATTGCAAACTTTCATCGCCTGGCCCAAATATCTTATGAGGATGACACTATATTACACTTCGGTTTGTGTCTACACTAATATTGTTACATATGTAGTATTTAGTTTTGTTGTTTTATGTGTAGCAACATGAAACAAAGTTGCAAGTTACCACTAGCCACATTAAGGGAGGTTTGTGCATCCATTTGTACAAAACCAGTGGAAATTCCATGGGATGCCATTATTTCTGGTAGACAAAGTGAGCTTCGATTATACATATATGATTCTGATTTGAAGGAGATCTTAGCAGGCATTCGAGAGTTAAATATATATATTGTGCGGTTATGGATGATGTAAGTTAACATTTAATCATTTTTTTGTTACCTTGTACACATCTATGTTACTAATGTATATATTTAGGTACTTCATGGTTTGTGCTTGGAAAATAGGAACGATGACACGTTTGGGTTTATAGACCCTCAAGTTAGGCAACCAGTCGATAATTCCCCTATAGAAAAGATGAATGTACAACAATGTGATAAGTGACTAGTTTACTTGTAATTTCATATCATTTTGACACTTATCTTGTATAAATTTAATCAATCATCATACTTCATCTGCCTAAATGCAGTGACAACTAGCTTACATCTAATAATTTTTTTGAATGCTTGGTAGATACCAGACATGGGTCCACAACTTTAGTTGGTTTAAAGATTCTTGTTAACTAATGCAAGGAGTCATTTAGCTAGGGGTGAGACATCACACTTGGTATGATAACCTTAGGTTCTAATACTATAGGCATGGAGTTAAAATTACATTTAAGAGTACTTTCAGGAACACTAAGGTAAAGAACACAATTTATAGAGAATTAAGGGTAGTGCAATTGACTAAAAGAAGCTAAGTTCAATCGCAACGCCTTAATCAACATCACTTATCTTTATTAATATTCAAACTTGTTTACAAAAACTGTCAAACATCTATCACTGTTTCATTATAATCTTGAATAGATTATATATTACTGTTTTACCAAATCAAATATTTGTGGATACGACCTTATTGTGCTACACTCTATCCAATGCACTTGTTGGATAAATTTATACCCATAGGGGTAAACACAATGCCATACTGGATCAAAATAAAAGAATTTACATTGCTTCATATATATCTAAGTAAGTCTTTCTTTATTTATTAAGTTATATTTTTTTTGCAATTTTAAATATGTTTGAACTAATTTTGAGTGCAGTTGCCATTGGCAACAACTAATTATATCAATATCAGATCGTACTACTGCATGGTTTTGCTCCTTGCATAAAAAGCCCCCTAAACACTTAAAAAATATACTAGATACGTAAATCTATTTTAAAAATTCCTACTTCTTCATTGACCTTGAACATACAATGTCATGGTTTCTAACATTAAATGTTATTATTTTAGTGCTTTTAGTACAAAAAACATATTGACTTGTAGATCAAGTGCCACAACTCAACAAGTCATATGGTGGTTCCTCAAGGTATTTATAATACTCTATCATTTGTTACTTTTTGTATGATCCTATAATTCCTCTAAATAGGTTTACTAAGTAGTGCAGTAAACAAATTGGTGACTGTGAGTGCGACTATTACATTATGCAATGGATGACAACCATTATGGAAACCGATTATGAAAGTGTTTGGGATGAGTTATAATATGATATATCCCATTACTAAACATATAAAGTAATTCATTCTCATATGTACTAATTTTTACTTCACTTTACTTTTGCAGAATTTTGTTGACAAACATCCAATGGATTCAAAAGCACTATCCTATGTCAAAAAATGTGGGCAAAATATCTTCTTTCTAGATATAAGAAATTAAAGTAGTTGATAGTTAGATTTAGTTTAGTAGTTTTATATCTTTAAGAACTTTATTGACAAATTAGATACTTATTATTCAAAAGCCTTTTATATGTTATATTATTATACTTGATTGAACTAGTCATTTGAACTTCTAATAGTAAAACGAAAATGTAAATAACTTATTTAAAAAAAAAACTTTAATGGCGGTTATTACACTAACCGTCATTATATTTGCTTCTCCAATTCCAAATTTATTAATTTGAGGAATATAATGACAGTTAACCACCCAACCTTCGTCATATGTTAATTTAGTTTTTATTTAATTCATTTGTTTAACAACGGTGTTCATAAATCGTCATGGTTTGAGAATTTAACGACGGTTTATCATGCTTTTCATCAAACTTTTAACAACATCATATTCAACAACGGTGCAAAATTTGTAGTAAAAAGGCTCGTTTGACCATTATGAAGAGTCTTTTCTACAATAGTGTCACATTACACTAGAGTCGTACCAAGTTGACACCATTTCAATTAAAATTTAAAAGAAAAAATTACAACACACTAAAGTCATATCAAGTTGGTACGATTTATTCACAATAAGTCATATCACAGTTTTTTTGACATCTTTTTGGTTGGCTCTGTGAATGTTAAAAATGTTGATATAATTTCAGTATCTAGTTATATAATACACTAACTTGGCCTTTAATATTAACTTTAAGTTAACGTGGTTACTAATATTAACTATCAAAATTTTAGTTGAGAAAAAATAATCTCTAAAAATTTGTTTCCTTAGTAACCAATTCAAATGCAAATTTATGTGAAATCATTAAAAACAGTGATATGGTATAAATGCATATCTTTTCGGTTGGCTTTCCGAAAGTTGAAAAGGTTGCCATAATTGCATTATCTAGTTATAGGATATTCTAAGTTGGTCTTCAATAATATTTTCCGTAGACTTTAACTTAATCTTTGAAGTATTTCTAAGCTTCTAACATGTTTTTTCACGTGCTCATGAATCCTAAAATTCATTTTTCAGTTTAAATACAAAAGTTACATAAGGAAGTAATATATGTGTTGGAGATTAGTTTGGTTAATTATTTTTTTTATGTACCTATCAAAAGCAAGATGTTTTATGTTTATACAGAGTGATGATAGAATCTATTTTACTCACCAAAACAAAACTTTTAGATTAATTATTTTTAATTGATAATTTTTAAAAAGATAATTATTAAGTTGAGGATAATTCGTCTCATAATATTACATAAATTCAAGAAATAGATCAATAATACATGAAATAAATAAGCCTTTAGCTTATTGTGTGGGCACCTTATCGACCATTAAAGCTTTGATATAATCCTTCGTTTCTCCGTCTGAATTTGTATAATTATCTTGTTCTTTGTAAAGCACATCCATCACTCGTGCAAGGTTGAGAACACGCATGAGAAACTTCATTGGTACTTGAGTAGGATTAAGGCATTCTTTATTAATATCCTTCCAAGCACTCTCCACCAACTTATGCAATTCTTTATGTGCATTTTGCCTTGAGCTATTATATTGTTTCATATAGCAATCGATGTTTGAGACAACGTGTCCTCTTTCATGCTCAAACTGCATAAATATTGAATAACAAATTTAACACGAATGCAACTAATGAAATATAAAGAAATTGGGAATTAAGGTTAGAGAGATAAGGCTAATTTAGATTATATAAGTGGGTGCAAACCTCATCTTACAAATCAGTTTTGTATGAATGAGTTAGGCTTAAAGTTCATGAGCCTTCCTAACATGGTATTAGAGTCATTGTTAGAGCATATTCTAACAAGGTATGTTGAGCATATAGTTACACCTGCTATCAGGCCACTACTAGACCACTCATTAATATCAAGTCTCACACTTAAAAGATGTTTATATCTGAGCAAGAGGAGGTGTGTTGGAAGTTCCACAAAGTCAATTTAGAGTATACAAGTGAATGCAAAACTCAGGTTTTGTAGAAATGAGTTTGGCTTAAAATCCATTTCTTAACACCAATAAACTTTTCTTCACTTTTCAATTCCTAATACTTTCTTTTTCCCAATATTATTATCTAAAACACTATATTTCATTATTTAAAATGCTATATTAAAAAATTTTTAAGACCAAAAATAAAATAAGTTATTGGAGCCAAAAAATGATTTCTTCTAAGGAAACAAAATCTGATAATTAATGTGAGACCAAAGCACATTTAAGAAAAAAATATTATTTAATCATGTTCTCCTACTTATAGAAATCAGTGAACCTCTATATGTTTAATTAAAGGTTTTCCATCCAGGTTTTGAAACAAAATGTGTTGAGTTACATAAGTTAGTAACATTGCGTATATGAGTAAGAACAATTTATTTTTTAAGGATCAAATATATTTAGTTATTGAAATTTGACGCGAAATTGAAATTCGTGTCTGTTCAAAATTTTGACACATTTTTATTCTCAAAACTTTAAAAATAAATTAATATAGTTTTTTAATCCAATTAATAAATTGTTTTTATGTGTGGAACATGTTTTTTAGTTGATATTAAAATCAGAACATATTGAATTGTGTAAACAACACAAATGCTATCATGAAACATGTTTGACACGTAAAAGAAGTTTAATGTAATTGGGTTAAAAGGACTATATTCATTCACCATCAAAGTTTGAGAACTAAAATGTATCAAAGTTTTAGACAAAAACAAATTCTAATTTTGTGTCAACGTTCAAGGACTAAAAACATAATCAACTCATCATTTAAACATACTTTTTGCGAGATTCCCATAAAAATGTTTAACCCTACACCAGTGCAGAAAGGGCTTTCTGCCCCGGTTATTTTCGACATTTTGCCTCGGGTCTGGAACCGAGGCATATTGGGGCGAGGCCAAAAGGTATATCTTTTGGCCTCGGTTATCACCCGAGGCCATAG